>JGI20151J14362_10000447_pt1 | contig 30247 bp, 44 predicted proteins | sample COG_01_FD_14362 | JGI IMG/M metagenome (IMG submission 14362)
CAAATTGAAGTTACTACAGAGAGTAATGTTCTTTTAATCAGATCGATTGCACCAAAGAATAAAGGTGAGGAGGAATATGTACACAGAGGTATCTCCACTCGCACTTTTGCTAGAGGGTTTAACCTTTCAGATGATGTAGAAATTGGCACAGTCAGTTTTAATAATGGATTACTTGTGGTAGAATTACGGAAGATCATCCCTGAGCACCAGCAGTTAAAGGTTTATGAAATCCAAAATTCTCAACTACCTGAAAGTGATGATGTGCCATCCAGCGACACACTATAATCTGATCACGATTGGAACGCTGATTGTAATCGGAGGATTACATAACTATGCTCACTATTCAATGAATATGGATGCAAATTCTTATGTTAGACAGTGGTGTAGATCATCAGCAGAAAACAAAAAGACCTGTATCAGTTATGGTGGAAACATGGACTACTAATCAACCTATATAATGTACAACTAAAGAGACCCTAGGGTCTCTTTTTATTTGGAGAATACTATGAATCATTACGTGAATTTGTGTCCACCATATACAGATAAACCTGAGACTCTTACCGTAGATCTTCCTCCTGAATATATGGATGAGTTTATGAGGATGGTTAATGTCATTGCGGATGAAAGAAATGTTACATCCCGCCGTGCCTTTGTGGACATGGTGAAGTTTACTTTTGAAAATTTAATGGAGAAAAGTTATGATCAAAATCGCAAGAATGCAAAACGGGGAAGACGTAATTGCTAATGTGAAAGAAATTCGGGAGAATGCTCAGTCTTCAGTTGCACTTGCATATGAATTTGAAGATTCATTCAGTGTTATGATTCAGAGACCCGTTGGAGATATGTTTTTGGTAGAAGAGAATGAGGAATCTAGTTCTTCATTGGAATCTCTTAAAGATATGAAACTAGAATTCTTTCCTTGGGCACCTCTATCAACAGGTCGTAACATTGTTACACTGTTGTCTGTAGTGTCAATGTCAGAACCGCATGCTAATGTGCTTACAGGATATCAACAAGTCCTAGAGCAATACAAAACACTCAACCGCCCTAAAAATGATGCTGAAATTGATTATTCTCAAACACCACCCACAGACCTACTTGTTGGGGAAACTAACGGAGATGGATGATGAGCCAGGTCTCCTGTTGGAGGATTGTTATGCAATCTCACCTGAAAACGAATTGATACAGTACCCATTGCATACGGATCAGAGGTTTCTTTTCTTGACAACCTCTGATGTTATGACTATACTGGATCCATCCCCCACTATCGTGGTAAAGTACAAAGAGGTGAATGAGTAATTTTTATACTAGTCTCGTGCTCTTGGGAGATGACATTCTTTACCGTGGATATGAAAACGGACAACCCGTTAAGTATCGCGAGAAGTCATCTCCCATTATGTTTATGGTGCCATCTGCACAAACTAAACCATCAGACTTCCATACTCTAGATGGACGACGTGCTTATCCTAAGCGTTTTGATGGTGCNCGTGAAGCACGAGAGTTTGTTAATCAGTACATGGATGCTGTGGGCATGGAAGTCCATGGATATGAAAGGTATGTCTATCAGCATATCGGTCAGAAGTTTCCTGGTGAAATTGATTATGACATGTCTAAGATGAAGATCTATACGATTGACATTGAGGTTGCATGTGAGAATGGTTTCCCTGATGTGCAAGCATCGGCAGAGGAAATGCTTTGTATTACTATCAAGAATTTTAATACTAAGGAAACTATTACTTGGGGCACTAGAGAGTTTGTTACTCCTAAGGATGTTGAGTATCGTGTCTTCTGGACAGAGCATGAGATGCTAGCAGATTTCCATGCATGGTGGGTCCATAATACCCCTGATATTGTGACAGGTTGGAATTGTAATTTCTATGATATTCCATACATTTGCCGCCGTATTGAAAGGGTATTGGGAGAGAAGTGGAAGAAGAGTCTCTCGCCTTGGAATAGGGTGATTGATCGGGAGATTAAGGTTAAAGGTAGGACTAACCTTGCATATGAGTTGACAGGTATCAATATTCTTGATTACATGGATCTCTACAAGAAGTTTACCTACACCAATCAGGAATCATATCGTCTCGATCATATTGCTATGGTTGAGTTGGATGATAATAAGTTGGACCACTCGGAGTTTGAAAACTTCAAGGACTTCTATACATCTGATTGGCAACGTTTTGTTGAATACAACATCCATGATGTGAATCTAGTTGATAAACTAGAAGACAAGATGAAACTCATTGAGTTGGCAGTTGCCATGGCATTTGATGCTAAGGTTAACTTTGAAGATGTATACTCGCAAGTACGTATGTGGGATACTTTGATCTATAATGATCTTACTAAACGCAACATTGTTGTCCCTCCTAAACTAACTTCTAAGAAGGATGAAAAGTATGAAGGTGCGTATGTTAAAGACCCTATTCCAGGATTGTATGACTGGGTTGTTTCTTTTGACCTCAACTCACTATACCCTCACCTCATTATGCAATACAACATCTCGCCAGAGACGTTGGTTGAGAGGAGACACCCTACGATAACTGTCGATAAAATTCTAAATCAAGAGTCAACTTTTGATAGTGAATATGCCGTGTGTGCTAATGGTGCTCAATATCGTAAAGACATTCACGGATTTCTTCCCCAAATGATGCAGAGGATTTATGATGAAAGGACCATTTACAAGAAACGAATGCTGGTCTCTAAGCAGAATCTCGAAAATGCCACCACACCTGCAGAGACCTTGGCACTACAAAAGGATGTGTCAAAATTCAACAACATCCAAATGGCAAGAAAGATCCAACTCAACTCTGCCTATGGTGCCATTGGAAACCAATACTTCAGATACTACTCTTTGGCAAATGCTGAAGCGATTACCCTCTCGGGTCAGGTCTCGATTCGGTGGATCGAAGACCGAATGAATGAATACTTAAATAAACTATTGAAAACTGAGGATGTTGACTATGTTATTGCTTCTGATACTGATTCCATTTATCTCAATCTGGGTCCTTTTGTACACGAGGTATTCAAGGGCAGAGAGGCGAGCGATGAGAGTATTGTTAGGTTCCTTGACAAGGTGTGTGAAGTGGAATTTGAGAAGTATATACGAAATTCTTATGAAACGTTGGCAACCTATGTAAGTGCTTATGATCAGAAGATGTTTATGAAGCGTGAGAATATCGCTAACAAGGGCATCTGGACTGCTAAGAAGCGATACATTCTTAACGTGTGGAATAGTGAAGGTGTCCAGTATGCTGAGCCGAAACTCAAGATGATGGGCATCGAAGCAGTTAAGTCTTCTACTCCTGCACCCTGCCGCACAGCAATTAAGGAAGCACTTAATGTTATTATGACAGGAAGTGAGGAAGCAACTCAAAAATTTATTAAAAACTTCCGTAAGGAATTTGAATCTATGGCACCAGAAGATATTGCTTTCCCTAGGGGATGTAATAATATCGCAAAGAATTCTTCTCCTGTTACTATCTACGGTAAGGCATGCCCTATACATGTGCGGGGAGCACTTCTATATAATTTTTGGATCAAGAAAAAGAAGTTGTCCCACAAATATCCTTTGATTCAAGAGGGTGAAAAGATCAAGTATCTGCACTTGAGGACACCTAACAAAATTAATGAGAATGTAGTATCTTTCTTTCAAACACTCCCTAGGGAGTTTGGTCTTGACAACTCAGTTGATTATGACCAACAGTTTACAAAGAGTTTCCTAGATCCTCTCAAGAAAATTCTCGATAATATCGGGTGGAAAGCAGAACAAGTAAACACATTAGAGGCACTTTGGTCATGAATTTTTTATCGGACATTGTAAAAGAAATTGATAATGAATATGCTGGTTTAGTTTCTGACGGCGTATCGGCAGGTGATACAACTGCTTACATTGATACTGGATCCTACATCTTTAATGCTCTAGTATCTGGATCTATATACGGTGGTATTCCATCGAATAAAATTACAGCAATTGCTGGCGAGTCCTCGACTGGTAAAACTTTTTATTGTCTTGGTATTGTTAAGCATTTTCTTGAGACTGATCCTGATGCAGGTGTAATTTATTTTGAATCTGAGTCTGCCATCTCTCGTGAGATGATTGAAACGAGAAACATTGACAGTAAGCGTATGGTTGTTGTGCCTGTCACTACGGTACAAGAGTTTAGATTGCAAGCAATTCGTATACTTGATAAGTATCTTGAGCAACCTGCAGATAAACGCAAACCTTTGTTGTTTGTGCTTGACTCCTTAGGTATGCTATCAACTACTAAGGAGATTGAAGACTCTGAAGCAGGTAAAGAGACCAGAGATATGACCCGTGCTCAGGTGGTCAAGTCTATTTTCCGTGTGCTAACCCTAAAACTAGGTAAAGCAAACGTGCCTATGATTGTTACTAATCATACTTATGATGTTGTTGGTGCATATGTCCCTACCAAAGAGATGGGTGGTGGTAGTGGTCTGAAATATGCTGCTTCTACTATCATCTATCTGGGTAAGAAGAAAGAAAAAGATGGCACCGATATTGTAGGTAATATCATCAAAGCAAAGACAGCAAAGTCTAGACTGACAAAAGAGAATACTACAGTTGAAACTAGATTATTCTATGATGATAGAGGACTTGATCGATACTATGGACTCTTGGAGTTGGGTGAAAAGTATGGAGTATTTGATCGTGTTGGTAATCGTATCAAGATTGATGGATCCTCTGTCTATCCTAAAACTATTCTTGCCGACCCTGAGAAATACTTCACACCTGAAATTATGGCACAACTAGATAAGGCAGCTGAGCAGGAGTTTTGTTATGGATCTTAAGAATTTTATTAAAGTCTACGATGACGTTCTTGATGAAAATCTTTGTAGGAATATCATTTATAATTTCGATAAAGATAGTAATAAAGTTTTAATGGATGAGCCTGCAATTAAATTTGCAGCATTGAATATGACAGACTTAGCAGAAAATGCTAATGATCATGAGTGGGGTATCATGCAGAATCAGATCGTTACTGCATTGAAAGCATGTGGTCAGCAATACATCATTGATGTTGACTGTGAGAAATATATGCCGCAGAAGAATGGTTTAGAGCAAATCAAAGTTGTAAAATACTCTGCTAATGATGGTAAGTTTGACGAGCATATTGATGTGGGTGACTATCCATCTGCTCGTAGGTTTCTCACATATTTCTGCTATCTGAATGATGTTGAAGATGGGGGAGAAACATATTTCAAATACTGTGACTATGCAGTCAAAGCAAAACGTGGTAGGATAGTCATGTTTCCACCAACATGGCAATACCCACATGCAGGAATCACTCCTAAGAGTGATGACAAGTACATTCTCACCACTTATCTACATTATCAATGAGCTTAAAGATCGAAGAAGTTGCACTAAGTAAGTTAATTCTCCAAGAAGATTACTGTCGTAAAGTGCTACCCTTCCTTAAGGATGAGTACTTTGACATGCTTACTAATCGTATACTATTCAACACCTTGAGTGAGTATATTAGTGAGTATGATACTACACCAGAGCCCAATGCATTAAAGATCGAAGTTGAAAAACGTCGTGATATTAGTGAAGAAGTTTTCCATGACATTGAAAAATTTTTAGATAACCTAGATCACGATCAATACAATGAAGATTGGTTAGTTGCCACCACAGAAAAGTGGTGTAAAGAACGTGCTATATACTTGGCACTAATGGAGTCGGTTAAGATCGCAGACGGTCAAGACCAGACTCGTAGTAAAGACGCCATTCCTCACATCATGAGTGAGGCACTTGGGGTGTGTTTTGATGACCATGTAGGACACGATTACATTCAAGATGCCAATGACCGATATGACTTCTATCATAGAACCGAAGAGAAGATCCCCTTCGATATCGAATATCTCAACAAAATCACAAAAGGTGGTTTACCTAACAAAACTCTTAATATCGCGCTTGCTGGTACAGGTGTCGGCAAGTCTTTATTCATGTGCCATGTCGCTAGCTCCGTGCTGCTCCAAGGGAGAAACGTTCTCTATATTACAATGGAGATGGCAGAAGAGCGCATTGCTGAAAGAATTGACGCCAACCTTTTGGACCTCCCGATCCAACAACTGAGTGACCCTATCTTCACTAAGGATCACTATACGGCTAGAATGGATAGGTTGAAGAAAAAGACTCAGGGTAAACTTGTTATTAAAGAATACCCCACTGCTTCTGCTCATGTTGGACACTTCAAGGCACTCTTAAATGAGTTGTCTTTGAAGAAAGGATTTCAACCTGATATTATTTTCATTGACTATCTAAACATTTGTGCTTCATCTCGATATAAAGGCACTATTGTTAACTCATATACCTATGTGAAAGCAATTGCTGAGGAGTTGAGGGGACTTGCTGGTGAGCATAATGTCCCTATCGTTTCTGCTACCCAAACCACTCGTAGTGGTTATGGTAATAGTGATGTGGATATTACAGACACATCGGAATCCTTCGGACTTCCAGCCACTGCTGACCTTATGATTGCTCTTATTTCTACAGAAGACATGGAGCAGATGGGTCAGATTATGGTCAAGCAATTGAAGAATAGATATAATGACCCTACAGTATTCAAACGTTTTGTTGTTGGTATTGACAGGGCGAAGATGAGGTTGTATGATTGTGATCAGTCTGAGCAAGACGATATTATCGATGCTGGTAACATCGGTAGTGCAGGATCAACCTTTACCGAGACCAAAGAAAAATTCACAGGATTCAAGATTTAATTATGACCGAGATTAATTACACTAATGATGCTAACGATAGTGGTGCAGCAGACGCCGCCGCTGAAGAAATTAATAGTCGAGCACGGGACAAGGTTGAAGCAGCAGTAGAAGGTGCTAAGGAAGTTTCTGACGACGTTCCTCAAAGTGCAGAAGAATTGTTGGGTGATGATTATCTTCAAGGTGCTCCTAGGTCTAAGAAGCGTTTGAAAGAGCGTCTTAAGGATCGTGATGATAAAGCAGATTCTAAGGTCCCACAAAAGTTTACTGTCGATTTGGATAAGTATGCTTCGTTTGTTGATCGTGTTACTTCAGATCCCAGCAAAGATCTGAATACTCTGATTGAAAGGTATCGGGAGTTGGATAAAGCAAAGTGTAATATTGCACGTCTAGATACTGCTGCTTCTGGTATCTCTGCTGAAGGTGGTGAATTTGCAGAGATTGTTAAGAAGATTAAGTTTCAAGGCAAACCCTATGATGATGCAAACAAAGAGCATCTGACAAAGGAGTTGGGTGATATCATGTGGTATGTTGCTCAAGCATGTCTTGCTTTGGATGTGCGTCTGGATGAAGTCCTTTATATTAATACTTTGAAGTTGGCTGCTCGCTACCCTCAAGGTATGTTTGATGTTGGATACTCTGAGAATCGTGTCCCTGGTGATATCTGATGCTCTCCCTCTGGATCCATCTGAGGACATTTTTTACAGTAGTAGTTGTGAGTTGTGCTCATCCTACTAACTGGAATCAATGTATTAGGGTGGATCAGTGGTTACTTCCAGACTTGATATCTGGATATGAAATTTGGTCTGGTAAAACAAAACCATATCAAGATGAAAAAGACTATCTAAAAAGTATTGATAAATAATTAGGTAGAATTTCTCTAATAGATGGCAACCCTATCAGGCAAGTCAACATCTGGAGAAAGTGCATTCGATAAGTATGTCAAAAACAACAGCATGTGGAAAGACCTCACGCTGAAAGTCGAAGACAAAATGAATGCTACTTTCTTCAAAACAAACAAGAAAGATACTCATGGTGTGCTGGAAGCAGGCACTGAGTTTAAGTTGGCAGGCAATTCCGAAGACACTGTTGGTAGGTTGAAAGTTGCCAAAGTAAAAGTAGGATCCAAGACAGGGTATGTTGCCCTCAATAAAATCAGGAAACCTACAAAAACAAATGTCATGGCAGCAGAAGAAGCTGCTATCAAGGACTTAGATAAACTCATTAAGGACCTAGTTAAACAACTGGGTCCTATTAAAATATGTACACCTAGTGGGGATTTCCCAAACTGTGTAGGTGTCAAAAACATTACTGAGAAGGTCTTGGGTAGAGAAGCGAAGGCAGACTTTGCCATTGTTAATTCCAAAGGAGAGGATGTAATCTTCATCTCACATAAGAAGGCAGGTGGTCCTGCAGCATATCAGCAATATGGTGGTGTCTCTCCTAAGTCTGGTAGTGCTAGTAATCCAACTCTTATCTATGATGATCCTGAAGTTAAAAACTTCCTGAGAAAAGTTGCTGGGTATATCGTTGAAGGCAAACTAAGCAATCCAGTGTATTCCTATGTGTCAAATAAAGACCTAATCAATAAGTCTGTTTACGGACCTTCATATGGTGGCAAGTATGGTATTGATAATGTGAATATGATTGCTCAAGGTAACCCCATACTCAAACCCAAGAGGGGAGAGGAAGCATGTTTCAACTTAAACTTCTCTGATCATGTCTCTTGGAATGGTGACACACAGTACTTTTCTACTGGTGGATACCGTGCAGCATTCGCTGCTACATACAGGGCAGGCAGAGGATTTGATATCGATGGCAAACGTTTCAGTGGAGCCCGTGTGGCAATCTACCCAGTGGCACTCGTAAGTAACCGCAGCGGCGCAGAGGAGATATAATAAGGTCATGGCAAAAAACACACACCTAGAGCACCTAGAAGACGACATCTTTAACCAAGGATACGCTGGTGCTACCAACGCTCTCAACTTTCTGCAGTCCCTCAGGGACATGCTGTCTTCTGGAAAGGGTGGTAACAACACTAAGGTGACTGTCAAGTGGGACGGTGCTCCTGCTATTATCTGTGGCACTGACCCTGAGACTGGTCTCTTCTTTGTAGGTAACAAGTCTGTCTTCAACAAGACAACCCCTAAGATTTGTTATTCTCATGCTGACATTGACCACTGGTATAGTGGTAGTCTTAATCCGATCATGAAGCAGTGTCTAGACCAGTTGAAGAAGGTGCCCATTAAGGGAGTTGTGCAGGGAGATCTGCTCTATACTAAACGTCCTGATGTCATTGCGATGAGGGGACAACCATGCTACAGATTCAAACCCAACACCATCACTTATGTGATTCCTAAGTACTCTGAGTTGGGTAAGAAGGTTGCTTCTAGTAAGCTGGGTATCGTATTTCACACCACATATTCAGGTGATACTATTGGTGAAATGAGTGCTGGATTCGGTGTCAATGTCAGTGGTATGCAGGGAGTCAAAGATGTTGCTGTCTTCTCATCTACCTTTGAGAATGTCAACGGCATGGCAAATCTAACCCCTGGTGAGGTTAATAATTTGAATCGATCCATTGCTGCTGCAGATAGATCTCTGAAGATGGGTAGGAAATTCTTAGATGACATACAGAAAACAGAAGGTCCACAGTCATTCTCTCCCCCTGCATTATTCAAGGTATATTTTAATCAAGTTATTCGTGGTGGTAATACAGTCCCTGATGCCAATGGTATTGCTGCAGGGTATGGTGCCTTTGTAATTAAAAAGTATGATGAGGAGATTAAGAAGAAAAAAACTGAGAAAGCACAGAAGGAATGGAATGATCGTAAAACTAAAGCTCTGTCTTATCTAAATAGTAATAAGTCTGTAATGATCCACGCACTCAGTGGATTCAAAGGACTCATTTCTGCTAAGGAGCAGGTGATTAATAAACTTAATAAGATTGAGGGTGTTGGCACCTTCCTAGAAGATGAGAATGGTTACCGTGTCACGAGTCCTGAGGGATTTGTTGCCATCAAAGATGGCACTGCTATCAAACTCGTCGATAGATTAGAATTTTCTAGAGCAAACTTTACCGTAGCAAAAGACTGGGGCAAATGAAATTTATTCAATTTTTGAAAGAAGCAACAAAAACTGCTACTAAGAAACCTGCTACTTCATCGAAGGGTGCTAAATCATCTTCCGCACAAAGTAAACAATTAGAAGACAAACATGTCGCCATTACTTTTGGTAGGTTTAATCCTCCCCACGCTGGTCATGGTAAGTTACTGGATGCGGTCAAAGCGCACTCGGGCGACTCGGGTAATTACCGTATCTACCCCAGCCGAAGCCAGGACCATAAGAAAAATCCTCTACATCCTAATCAAAAAGTAGATCATATGCGTAAGATGTTTAAGCATCACGCAGACAAGATTCAAAACAACGAAGCACACAAGAATATCTTTGATGTTCTTAGAGACTTGCATGATGAAGGTCATGAGCATGTCACTATGGTGGTTGGTGATGATCGAGTAAAGGAATTTGAAAAACTTACATCCAAATATAATGGTAAGCACTATGCTTTCAAGTCCATTAATATTAAGTCTGCTGGCGCTAGGTCTGATGACTCCGATGATCCTATTGAAAATCTTTCTGCCAGCAAGATGCGAGACCATGCTCAATCTGGGGATCATGATTCCTACCATGCTGGTATGCCCAAAGGATTCAGCGCAAAGCACAGTAAAGCAATGATGGATGATGTCATCAAAGGTATGACACCACCACCGAAAGCGAGTAAAAAGAAAAGTGAAATTCATGAGCAATCTGTTTGGGAGTATGCTCCCATATTAGATTATGAGGCATTCCGTGATCACTACATGCTCGATCACATCTTTAAGGTGGGGGCTATTGTAGAGCATGATGATAGTGGTGTCCGTGGTGAAGTTATACATCGGGGACCAAATTATATTATTTTTAAAGATCAGTATGATGGACAACATCGTGCATGGTTGCAGCATATAACAGAAGTTGCTACTTCAGATCCTATTGCCAGAAATCAATCAAACAAATCTGCCGATGATGGCAGTGGAAATACTTGGAAGATTGGCACTGATGCTTACCGAGAGGCATTACAAAACATGACTCCTGGTCAAGCAACCAAAAAGTTTTGTGATTTTAATCATGAGATTAGAAATATCTCCGTATCTAAATAGTAATATCGAAAACCATTCGACCAAAAACAATGACCTTAGAAATTCTTGTATCTTCTGCCTTGATGTCTTACACGATGGAAGAGCAGACCAAAATCCTTGCTTCAATTGAAGCTGGCACAGAATCTGATCTCCCGTCCAAGAGATTGAAAGAGGGTGCTGAGAAAGTAACAGAGATCTTTGATGACTGGGAGCCTACCATTGAAGGGTATGCTGGATTCCCTGTTGACAAGGATCAAATTCAGAAAAAGAAAGAAAAGTTTTCTGATGACCGTAATGTAGGTCGTGTTGTCCAGTCTGGTGGATCCTCCTTTGTCATTACTGGTAAGAAATCAGATGGTCGTTATATTGTTGTAGGTAAGAAAGGCGAGAAGTCTGCTAAAGATCCTGGTGATATTGGTCTCAACATGCAGCGTGAAGCAATTGGTATTGATATCGAAGATCTTCATCAGCAAATGCTTGAAGTTAAGATGGATGGCAAAGATGATAATGGGTTTACCTCCTGCTGGAAAGGATACAAGAAGCAAGGCACCAAGAAAAAGGGTGGTAAAGAAGTTAACAATTGTGTCAAAGAAGAAGAGTTGGGTGAACTCTACAAAGGTAAGCACGGTCAGACTGAGAAGCAGTATCAAGATGGTCGCTCTGATGCTGGTAAGATGATCTCTGGTGACTCTAAGTCCAGTGGATCTAAGTATGCTCAGGGTAGAAGAACTGGTAGCGATGCTGGTCCTCAACCTGCTGGTGGTTCTAAGAAACCTGCAAGTCAGGGTAAGATGGACAGAGGATCACGCATTGATCTTCAGTTCCGTAAAGCAGCACTGAAGAAAGAAGAGCAGGATTTTCTGACTAAACTGTCTGATTCTGGACTGTTTACTGAAGCAGAATTGTTGAGCATGGTGGAGGGTATGCAATGAAACCCAACGGCAAGAGTAGTGAAGATTCATATCTAAAAACCTCTAAGAAAGGAAACGTAATTATCAATCCTAAGAAAGAAGATCTCATGTCTGAAAATTTAAGAAAGCGCCTACAGGGAAGCGTTGCTGACTTGAAAGAAGCAGCAAAGAAGAAATCAAAAGAGAAGCACATCGCTGCTGCTAAAGCAGGTAAGCGTTGGCAAGACTCTGACGGCGATGGCAAATGGTATGAGCCTGGTCAGGATGTCAAAAAGGAAGAGTGTGATGCTACTCCTGAAGATATGAAGGCACCTAAGTCTGATGACTCAGAAGCAAAAACAAAATCGAAAGATCGCATGAAGCAGAAGATGATTCAGGCAACGGTCGATCATGATCGTAAAGCTAAGGGCATGAAGTAAGATATATAGATCAGAGTATCTATTGTCTGACCATGCTATCTTTTCTACTACCACTGGCATCGAAAATCATTTCTGATGCTGTTGCAAAAGTCCCTGATAATGAAGAACTTGGCGAGAAACTAGTCGAGATTTGTTTGATCATCCTCAAGAAAGCAGTTACTCTGACCAAGACTGATATGGATGACAAACTTCTTGCCGTTGTTGAGCAATCAATCAACAGTCGCAAGGCGTGATACTTAGGGGGCGGAAGCCCCTTTTATTATAAATAAATATACTGGAATTAACGGAGTAAACCATGTCTCTTTACGGGAGAACTGACAGTAACGCAAATAAAACTCAAGCAGGACTCGCCCGTGGTAACGGTAGCGGATCCGTTTCCGAGACAATTGTGTTTATTGATGCTGCAGAAGCAGAGTTAAACGAGAATAAGACTCGGGGACTTTGTAGTCCTGGTTGGTGGGCATACAGCACTTACACCACTGCCAATGGTGACACTCGCCATAAGGCAGAGCAACTTGCCTTCATCTCTAATCCTGATGGCACCGAGACACAAACAGATGACACCATCGCAGCAGACGTTGCATCTGCTGTAACAGTTTCAGCACAACCTGCTAATTCTACTTCTTCCTCTGGCGCTGGTACATTCACCCTTACCACAACTACCACAGGCACACCTGGTGCTCTGTCTTATGTCTGGCAACGTCAGACCGCAGCAGCAACGACCCGTTGGGTTAACATTACTGCATCTCTTGACGCTGGTGTAACTTATGCAGACTTCACGACCGCAACTCTTGCTTACAGTGGTCTCGCTGCTGACACTCTGGACGGCTATAAGTATCGCGTCAAGATTACCTCAGCGGGTGGCACGGAAGAAGTGATCACCGATGGTGCAGCGACATTGACATTCGGCACATAATATTAACTGATTCGTAATGCATTTTGAAAATCTAGATGAAAAAAATTATTTAATGTTTGCTATTAAGCATTACGATAATCCACAATCAGTTACAGTTGACGATTTCATGGAGGACATGAAAAAGTTTAAGTATCTTAAACGGTTACTTAAACGATATACTAAGACTCGGGTCCTCCGTGTTAACTTAATACTAAATCACCTTATTATTCTTTTCAATGTATTTAATGATGGGACTATTCCATTATTAATGTACAAATTAGAAGAAGAATATTGGTCAATCATCAAGACATTCTTAATTTATCTGGAGAGATATCCAGAGATTGCAGGGTGTCTTTCTAATGTAAGTATCGACACTGAAGTTGCTCTGCAACTTAGAAGCATATGAATGAAGAAGCGCCAACTATGTCTGCAGGTGATGGTGGTTTCAGCGGATCCGCTGATCCCCAAGGTCCCGTATCGGGATTTGATCCAATGCTAACCAAGAAAGGTCCGAAGAAAAGGCGTAGGTATGCTATGTCTCAGAAGGACATGGTTAAGACGGAGGGTCAAGAGGCAAGCACATACTATCCGTTTCTAATTTCTTATGATGGGGCGGAGCAATATGTGCTATACAATAAATCTGAATCTGCATTGAAGATTGAACTGAGAAAGATTTATCGCCCAGAAAATTTTAAGAAGTTAAAAGTTAAAAGACTATATCCTAATGATGTTATTAAATTTTATTGGAATAAAAGACAAAAGGCACTAGGGATAGAATAATGTCAGATATAAACTCTGCTATTTTAGAAAGACTAGAAAGAGTAGTTGATTCGTTGCAGGATAATTCTGTAAAGATGGGTCAACTACTTGCTGTACATAATGAAAAATTATCTACACAGAGTGAAGTTGATGGAATTCTATTTGAAAAAATAGATAGACTTCATTCAGATCTCACTAAGGAGACAGACATAATCAAGAAAGGATGTGAGAGAGACATTCGTCTTGTAGATAATAGACTCAGGGAAATGGAGAAAAAGATGTGGACAGTTGCAGGTGCATTGACTGTGATCTCAGTCATAATCAGTTCGCCAGGTCAAGCATTGCTGCGTACCTTGACAGATGATAAAACTTCGGTTAAGATACCTGAAGTGAGATCTAGTAAATGGACTACGTTGAGGACAAATACGTCAGGTTTCTCAGCACACGTCTAGAGAAATTTAAACATGTAAAGAATGGTCTTTACAATTTCAGGTGCCCATACTGTGGAGATTCCCAGAAGCACAAGAATAAAGCAAGGGGATACTTTTTCTTAAAAAAATCAGAGTATATTTTCAAGTGCCATAACTGTAGCACTGGTAGATCTCTGTCTAATTTTTTAAAAGATCATGCTCCTGATCTCCATGACCAATTCATCATGGAGAAGTATAAGAATGGCACCACAGGGCGTGGAAGGTATACTCCCAATCCAGAATATAAGTCTGCAAAACCACACTTCGCTAATAAGGTATCAAACCTAACACCAATCACAGAGCTAAATAGTGAGCATCCAGCAAGGGCATACCTAGAGGGTAGGAAAATTCCTCAGAATAAACTACAGTCTTTATATTATACTGATAGGTTTAAGCGTTGGGTCAATACACAAAAACCAAACTCTTTTGACAATCTTCAGAATGATAGACCTAGAATTATTATCCCTTTCATAGATTCAGATGGCAACTGGTTTGGTATTCAGGGTAGATCTCTGTCTCCAAATGCAACGCTACGATACATAACCATTATGTTTGACGATAGACTCAAACTATATGGACAAGATCAAATTAATCCTGAGGAAACTGTTTATGTCACGGAAGGACCCTTCGACTCCCATTTCATTGACAACTCTGTTGCTATGTGTGGCAGCGATGTTGACCACCGCTCTCTTGATTATCGATATAGGGTCTGGGTATACGATAATGAACCCAGAAACACGCAGATCGTGCAGAGGCTCGAGACTACTATAAGAAACAAAGAGCAGGTGGTAATCTGGCCAAGTCAGATAAAACAAAAGGACATCAATGACATGGTGTTAGCTGGACTAGATGTCCAAAGTATAGTAAAATCGAATACCTATTCAGGTATGGAAGCACAAGTTAAGTTTATTCAGTGGAAAAAAGTATGAGTGGGATCAGTGTTGTTAAGCGTAGTGGTGGAGTTGAAGCACTCCATCTAGAAAAAATTCATGTGATGGTAGAGCACGCTTGTAAAGATCTTGCAGGTGTATCTGAATCACAAGTTGAAATGAATGCCAATCTCCAATTCTTTGATGGTATTAAGACGGAAGATATTCAAGAGATTCTTATTCGATCTGCTAATGATTTGATATCATTAGAAGCACCAAACTATCAATTCGTTGCAGCACGTTTGCTTTTGTTTGGTCTTCGTAAGTCTGTGTATGGAGATCATCCAGACTTCCGTCCATACTTACATGACCATGTTATGGATTGTGTTGACAAGGGAATCTATGACAGCAGTATTCTTGATAAGTATACTGATGATGAGTGGACTGAAATCGATTCTATGATCGATAACAGTAGAGATTTCCTGTTTACTTATGCTGGACTGAGACAAGTTTCTGATAAATATCTTGTTCAAGATCGTAGTAATGGTAAAGTCTTTGAGACACCGCAACAGATGTATATCATGATTGCTCTGACTCTCTTCAGAGACTATCCACAAGAGACGAGACTAGAATACATTAGGAAATATTACGATGCCATCTCCAGACACAGAATCAACATTCCAACCCCCGTCATGGCAGGAGTGCGAACGCCTCTCCGTCAGTTTGCGAGTTGTGTTCTCGTTGATGTTGATGACACCCTCGATAGTATCTTTAGCAGTGATATGGCTATTGGTTACTACGTTGCACAACGCGCAGGAATCGGTATCAACGCAGGTAGAGTCCGTGGCATCAACTCTAAAATCAGAGGCGGAGAGGTACAGCACACAGGCGTGGTCCCCTTCCTTAAAAAGTTTGAATCAACTGTACGATGCTGCACTCAAAACGGCATCAGAGGTGGTTCTGCTACAGTTCACTTTCCTATCTGGCACCAAGAAATAGAAGACATCCTAGTCCTTAAGAATAATAAGGGCACTGAAGATAATCGCGTGAGGAAACTTGACTACTCAATCCAAATTTCAAAACTATTCTATGCACGTTTCATCGACAACAAAGAGATTTCACTTTTCAGTCCTCATGATGTCCCTGGTCTTTATGATACTTTCGGGACTGATGACTTTGACAGTCTCTACTGTGCTTACGAATCAGATGCTGGAATCCCTCGCACCACAATCGGAGCTCAAGAGCTCTTCTTAAGTCTCTTGAAAGAAAGAGCAGAGACAGGTCGTATTTACATCATGAATATTGATCACTGCAACAGTCACTCCTCCTTTAAAGATAAGGTGAATATGAGTAACCTCTGCCAGGAGATCACTTTACCTACAGATCCTATCCGTCATATTGATGATTCTGATGGTGAGATTGCTCTTTGTATTCTTTCTGCTATTAATGTAGGTAAGATTTCTAAACTGGATGAGTTGGAAAACCTTTGTGATCTCGCTGTGAGGGGTCTAGAAGAGTTGATTGATTACCAAGACTACCCTGTCTCTGCAGCACGTCGTAGCACCCTTGCACGACGCTCTCTAGGCATTGGATTTATCGGTCTAGCACACTACCTAGCAAAGAATGGTGAGCATTATGATGATCCTAAGGCTCATAAATTAGTTTATGATCTTACTGAATCATTCCAATACCATCTTCTGAAGTCTTCTAACCAGATTGCTAGAGAGAAGGGTCCATGTGAAGCATTCCATAGGACTAAGTATTGTGATGGAATTCTTCCAATTGATACTTATAAAAAGGAAGTAGATGAAATTGTATCGCCAGAATTAAATTATGATTGGGAGAGTCTTCGCGCATCTATCAATGAGTACGGACTGCGACACAGCACACTGTCCGCACAGATGCCTTCGGAGAGCAGCTCCGTTGTGTCAAATGCAACCAATGGAATTGAACCACCTAGAGCATACCTGTCCGTTAAAAAATCAAAGAAGGGACCTCTTAAGCAGATTGTTCCGTCTTTCACCACATTGAAGAATAACTATACTCTTCTATGGGATATGAAATCTAATGAAGGGTATATTAAGATCGTTGCAATTATGCAGAAGTTCTTCGATCAGGCAATCAGTGGAAACTGGAGTTACAATCCTGAAAATTATCCAAACAATGAAGTCCCACTGACTGTAATGGCAAATGATCTTTTAACTACATATAAGTATGGTTGGAAGACCTCTTATTATCAGAATACTTATGATAATAAAAAAGACGGGGAAGAAGAACCTGTAGTAACATCTGATACTAACAGTATTCTTTCTGAGATTGAATCTATGGGAGAAGAATCTGAATGTGATGCCTGCAATGTCTGATGCTCCAAGAATAGTAACACTTGAATTAACAAAAGATCTGCAAGAGGACTTCGAGTCCTGGCTTGCAGTGTGTGACTCATTTGGTATTAATCCACGAATCAATAGTTTTTTAAATTACGTCAATAATTTTGGCACCAACGCACAACCAAAGGAGACTACATGGGAGTAACGGTATTTAACGACAAGAAGGTCAACACTAAAAAGCAACCTATGTTTTTTGGTGCTCCTCTTGGAATGCAAAGATACGATGAATACAAGTATCCAGATTTTGATAAGTTGACACAAACTCAACTTGGATATTTCTGGAGACCTGAAGAAGTTTCTTTGCAGAAAGATAGGGCAGACTATAAAACTCTTTCAGATCAACAGAAGCATATCTATACATCAAATCTTAAATACCAAATCCTTCTAGACTCAGTGCAAGGTCGTGGTCCTGGAATGGCATTCTCTCCATACTGCTCATTGCCTGAGTTGGAAGGTGCTATGGGTGTATGGGAATTCATGGAGCAGATTCACTCCAGATCATATACTCATATTATCAAAAACATTTATCCTGATCCTTCAGAAGTATTTGATTCTGTCTTGGATAATGATAAGATCCTCTCTCGTGCTAAGTCTGTATGTAAAGCATACAATGAATTCATAGATGCTGCTACTGAGTGGGCAGCAGGTGATATGTGGAGTGAAGATTGGATTGGTTCACCAACTCGTGACATCACACTTAAGGAAGTAAAGCGTAAACTTTACCTTGCTATTGCCAATGTCAATATCTTGGAAGGTATTCGTTTTTATGTTTCTTTCGCTTGCAGTTTTGCATTTGGTGAGCTCAAACTTATGGAAGGATCTGCCAAGATCATTTCTCTCATTGCAAGAGACGAATCTCAACATCTTGTATTGACTCAAAAGATTATGAAGAAGTGGATAGAGGGTGATGATCCCGACATGCAAGTGATTGCAGGAGAGGAGAAAGAGAATGTCCGTAAGATGTTTATAGATGCAGTGGAGCAAGAGAAAGAGTGGGCAAATTATTTGTTTGCTGAGGGATCTATGATTGGTCTTAATGAAAGACTACTAGCACAATATGTTGAGTGGGTTGCTAACCGTCGTATGAAAGCGATTGGTATTGATCCAGTTTATGATATCCCTGCTAAAAATAATCCCCTACCATGGACTGAGCATTGGTTGAATAGTAAAGGTCAACAGAATGCTCCTCAGGAAACTGAGATTGAGTCCTATATTGTTGGGGGCATCAAACAAGATGTGGAAGCAACTACTTTCTCGGATTTTAAATTATAAGAAGTGCTTTAATAATGGGGAGGAAAAGAAGTTGGGAAAAGAAAGTGCCAGGATCACCTGGCCAGGACCCGACCAGTGGTATACGGGACCACTTGAAGTTTTTGTGCAGTCTGAAGCAAGAGTTGAAGAGGGTAAGACCACTAAAAAGAAGAGCACGAAGTCGAAAAAAAGGAAAACTTGATAAATAGTATTGGATGGTGTATACTATCCATACGTTCATCCATGGTGGTATTCGTTATGCACATAGCATAGAAAGACGCCACAGGACGCAAGTAAGTCGCGGAACGGAGCCGTTCATCCCATGCTAGAATTATTATTCTATTCATCACTCACATGTGCTCAAGCTGATGCAGTTATGCTTCGGATGAGAACAAATGAGAATCTTCCTCCAGAAATGAAGGTAGAATTGATTGAGGTCATGAAGGAATCAACACCTGATTGCTACCCTTGGGACGCACACGACTGAAGGAACGGGGTTTAACCACCTCACTTTCAGGAGTACATAACATGACACAGATCACATACCGAGGACAACAGTACAACGCTGAAACTTACAAGGCAAAGGTACTGTCAGAGCAAACCCAAACTCGTAATCACGATCTTATGTATCGTGGTGTTAAGGTCGAGCGTAAGTATGCAGTTGCATCGCGATAAGCGATCCACGTAGTGACTAAATAGAGAGACCCCACAAGGGGTCTTTTTTAATAGAGTATGTGTAAATGAAACCTCAAAGTGCGAAAGCTAAAGGAAGGAATTTCCAGAAATGGGTTAGGGACATGTTGATAGAGCACAGGGATGTCCACCCAGAAGACATAGAATCTAGATCTATGGGTGCAGGTGGAGAAGATCTAATCATGGCAAGAGATGCCAGAAAGAAATTTCCATTCAGTATTGAGTGTAAGAATGTAGAGAAACTCAATGTATACGATGCATACGATCAGGCAACTGCCAACTCAGGAGACTATGAGCCCATTCTTTTTATGAAAAAGAATCGTAAGAAGGCTCTGGTTGTAGTGGATGCCGAATGGTTTATTAAAAATTTTAAGGGTTGACCTGATCTTATTCTTCATATATAATTGAAGAGTTACGCAGGGGAAGCATGGACACTCAATTTCTAGAAGAGATTGTGGAGTTTTTAGTTGATCAACTCCATTTGGAAATTGAAGAAGGTAATCAAGCTAACGCAGAAGCATTAGCAATTCGTATTCGAGAGTTACAAGAAATTTCATGACAGTACACAGTATGTTTTCGGTGCCGTTGATTCATTATGAGATCAACAACTGGCCCACAAATAAAAAAAGAATCCTTGATGCTCTCCCTGAGTTGACAGATGCCATGCTTGATGGCAATGTCTATACGGATTTCTTTTTGAATATGGAAGATGAAGATGTGCCTTCTTATGGAGACACTATCATTGACATCATTACTCCATACCTGAAAGACTTTACAGATCAACGTAAGGTAGAGTTTACTGACATGTGGTTTCAGCAGGCATATCAAGGACACAACCATGGCATTCATAACCATGGGCATAGTGGATGGTCTGCTATAATGTATGTTGAGTTTGATCCTAGATTTCATTCGGCAACTCAATTCTATTCACCATGGTTAAATCCTTGGAATGGTAGACTTGAAGTGTTTGAGCCACCTGTAAATGAGGGTCAACTAATTATTTTCCCATCAACTATTGCACATGAAGCATTGGCAAACAACACAGACAAACGACGCACCATTGTATCATTCAATTTGAGAGGTAAAGTGGATAGAGTAAAACGTAGTATGTGGCAAGGCGATCCTATTGTTAAAGTTTATGCTGCTCACCCTGAGGACTGACCATCTTTGGTTCAGTAGCTCAGTGGAATAGAGCAAGGCACTTCTAATGCCTCGGTCGTAGGTTCGAATCCTACCTGAATCGTCGCCTTCGGGCGTTGGTCAAACCAAAAAAGGAGAGCAGTCATGACTGTTAGAGATCGATTTGGAGAAAGTCTTCAACTACTAAAAGATACTGTTAATGGTAATATTGCCCTTGACACTGAGTATCCTTTTCTCTTCGCTGCACTATGTCGTTTTTATAGCGATAACTGCAATAGACATGTCCACTTCTGGGGGATTAATGTTGAAGAAGATTACACGATTCTAATTGATAATTTGATTGCAGATGGCGTCCTGGAAACGACGTAAATCTTACCCTGGTGGAGTCATTTTGACCCTGCCTTGGGACGGCACAAAACTCACCCTGGTCGGGATGGATTATGACAGAAGAAATAACACTTTACAAAAATAGATTTTGCGAAAAGAGATCCGATTTTATTTGGGGCGACTTTATCGATGAGTCTGTCGTTGATGGATTGATATTTTTCTGGCGCAATCAAAACCTGTTGAATCCTCAGGAGGGGCAAGTATATCGAGAAGGTGATGTTGTAGTTGACCGAGACTACAAAGAGTCATTAGACTTACACATCCCTTTTCAACTTGCTATTCCTGAGATTCAAAATTATATGAATGCCCTACAGGGAGTTTTAAATAATTATGTTGAGAGGTATCCTTTTTGTGAGACCTCTCGTTTTCGTGTTGATGAGCCTCTCAGTATGCAATGCTACCCACCTGATGGTGGGTTTAAAAAGTGGCATACTGAGAGATCAAATGCTTTGCCTGGAAATACTTTCAGGCATTTAGTCTTTATGACATACCTAAATGATGTGCCTGATGGTGGCACGGAATGGTATCATCAAGATAAATATGTCCCTGCCCAAAAGGGATATACTGTTATTTGGCCAGCAGACTGGACCCATACCCATAGAGGTAGAGTATCACCCACGTCTGAAAAAACAATTATCACTGGTTGGTTTTCGTTTATCTGAGGAAAAATTTAAATGGATCAAGATGAAAAATGGAATAGGGCAGTGCATCTCTTTATGGAGTCTGTCCACAAACCTGACCCTAAGCTACGATCATGTGCTCACAACCAAGAATGTTTCGATGATCTGATGACAGTCCGAGAAACTGTGCTATCATATCTACAGACACTTCGGAAATGATGCACAAGCCTATTGTCTTCCTAGAGCGATTCCCCTATCGCTATGTCCAGTCTGGTATCCTTGAGATCAATGGTAAACCAGACTATCGTATCCAGAAGATTGATTCGTATACTGGAAAGTATAGGGATATGTATCTGTGTGATAATGCAATGCAGTTAGATACTGCTATGACTGACTTTGAGTATACCAAATGGTTAGATCCTGCTGGTGTACCATGCTATGTAAAAAATGAGGTAATTAGAAATGAAATCTGAATTGAAGATCGCAGTTAATGCTCTGAAGGTTGCTCTTCATAGTGCTATTGATGATACAAACTTTCCTCCTCAGCATCTCTCTGAGATGTGGAGGCACTACAATGGGATGCTTCACATCTATGAAGCATGTCCTGAGGATCCAGATCTTACAGCAAACTTCCCTAGCGATTACAATTTTAATCTTAGTAGTGAGTATGTTGACCCTGGTTTTGGAGGATACTCTCAGGGGGCAGCACAGTCAGTCTCGTTTGGGTCAGAGGGTGCTGACGTGATCTCATTTGACAACTACACTTGATGGTTGACAAAACTTAATCTTTTATATATAATTATGACCGTTACGAAACTTTACAAATGACTGTTACAACAAACGAGCAAGGACAACAAAACCTGTTTGCTAAGGAACCTCAAATGTATATTTCTCAAACTGATGCAGAGCGTTATGGTTATGAATCATACGCAGAGAGGGCAGAGAAGTTAAACGGTCGCACTGCTATGATGGGATTCGTTGCAGCATTGATTTCATACGCATTTACTGGTAAACTATTCTTTGGTATTATTTGAAACTTGTATGGATTTTTCACAAGAGGATCTCTGGAATACCATCCATGATCTTGGATGGGATGTCAGACATGACAACATTGTAATTGAAGTTGGTGGCACAGTTGTTTCTGGTATCCACCAAGGTGAGGATTACAACAAAAAATGGGCAACACCATACGGTGTGCGTAAATATAATAAGGATGCATTCGTTGTAATTAAGAACCTTTCCCGTTCACCATTTGAGCCATCCCAACCACTAAACCGAGAGCACAAACCACATCATGCGAATTCCTGACGTTATCTTTACCTATTACGATTGGTCGAAGAAAACTTTTATTAAATCATGCACTGCAGAATTTTTTGCGGACAAGAGGGTAGTTGTATTTTCTGTCCCTGGAGCATTCACTCCCATCTGTAGTAACTTTCAACTTCCAGCATATGAAAGGATGTATCCTGAGTTGCTGGAGAATAATATTGATGAGGTATATTGCATCTCAGTTAACGATGGATTCGTTATGGATGCTTGGAGAGAAACTCTAGGCATCACGAGTGTTAAGATGATACCTGATGGTAATGGTGATTTCACCAGGTCCATGGGTATGCAAGTAGAGAAGTCCAATCTTGGATTTGGTTATCGATCATGGCGATATGCTATGGTAGTTGACCGAGGAAATATTGAGCAACTCTTTGAAGAAGAGGGTCAAGTCAGTAACGCTGATACTGATCCTTACACAGTCTCTTCACCAGAAACTGTGCTACAATATCTACAGTCCACAACCCACAATGGAGGAAATTCAGATGAATGACGACGCAGAACGCATTAATGGCATGGCAGCAATGCTAGGCATTGTCGCCGCTCTTGGAGCATATGCTATGACAGGTCAGATTATTCCTGGTATCTGGTGAATAAGTCTTGACAGACTCATCTAGATAACCTATAGTACTGGGGTCCATAAGGACCCTTATTTTTTTGGAGATTCAAAATGTTGAAACAGTCGATGGCGATGCTGATGGCAGCAGTGCCTGCTTGTGCATCTCCTTCTCCTGGAGATCTAAACAATGCTACAGAGACCGCACCTATTCAAGTGATTGTGAAAGATCCACAATGGGTATGTGTGGGGTGTAGTCCTGCAGAAACAAAAACTGTTGAATATTTACAAACAAAAACAAAAATTACTGATAAGAATGCCCTTGCTACGATCATGGGTAACATCAAGCAGGAGAGTAAGTTCATCCCTAATATTTGTGAAGGTGGTGCTCGTGTCTCCTACACTGAATGTAAGGTTGGTGGATATGGTTTGATCCAGTGGACTTCCATTGGACGCTACAAGGGTCTTGGAAACTTCTGTGCAAAGTTTAATTGCGATCCTAGTAGTTTGGAAGGGCAACTTCATTATATGGTTAACGAGCCTATCTTTCAACGTGTCCTTCCTCAGTTTGAAGGGCATGGTGATACGATCCCTCAGTACATGGGATCTGCATATACATGGTTGGGATGGGGCATCAAAGGTAACCGTGAAGTATATGCATATCAATACCTAAATAAACTCGTGTTTGCCTAGAGATCGGTGACTTACCGCATTGAATTATTAGACAAAGACTCCTGGGTAGCACTTAAAAATTACACAGGATTGTCTAAACTAAAAGCAGAGTTTCTAATGGCTCTCTGTATCAAAATGAATAAACCTGAAACCAAATTGCGTGTTGTGCCCCATGATTGAAGACTGGCGTTACTCTGATGAGAATCTTGAGAAAAGATCTTTATGTCTACTATGCTGCATCCAACTAGATGAGGAGATAAATACTTCTATCTACGAATTCTGCCACTACTTCACCAGCAACGGGTTGTTTGGTGATCTGCTTCCCACTGATGAAAGTCCTAAGACTGAAGAACTCAAGAAGCATGGCGGAGACATTGTTGCGATGATGAAGTCTAAGGTGAAGTCAGAGTTGGAAAGTTGGAGGTTGGTCTATGAAGAAGAAGCCGCTATCAGACAAGAGAGCAGCTAAGACACTACTCAAAAACATTAAGAAACATCCCAATTGGTATAGTTGGGATGAGATTCTTCAAATAAAAACGTGGTTGTATAACCATAAACAACATAAAAAGGACAAGGATAAATGAAAATTGTGATCGCAGGTGGTGGTACTTCTGGTTGGATGACCGCCGCTGCAGTTTGTAAAACTTTTCCTGACTGGGATGTGACTATCATCTCAGGTGGTGATTCTATTGGTGTGGGTGAGTCTACTACTCCCCATATCAATCAGTATTTAAAATACATGGGAATACCTGATCATGTATTCCTTCCTGCAGCAAGAGCAACGTTTAAATCTTCCTCTAGATTTGAGGATTTTGTTGCTGAGGGAAAAGTATTTCATTATCCAAATGGTCAATCAATAAACAGTGATGTTAAGTATCATGACTGGATGCAGGCTAAAGCATTCTATCCTGATAAGACACCACCCTTTGCAGAAGTCTTCATGCCGTTTGTGTCGGTAGCGGAGGAAGGGAGGATGCCCCTTAACGATCAATTACTTTCTCCATATGACCTTGCAAAAGACAGGTCTTTTCACATCAATGCTAAAGCATTTTCAGAGTATCTTAAAGATACCTTCTGTGAAAATATCACAGTGGTTGAAAGTAAAATTAAGTCAGTACGTATTGCCAAAGGAAACGTCACATCTGTCTTGGTTGATAGAGGACTACATGATATCAAACCTCATGAAGTATATGGTGATCTCTATATCGATTGTACAGGGCAGCAGAGGGTCCTCTCAGGGTCTTTAAGTAAGTGGAATCCTTTTGATACTATTCTTACTGATAGTGCTCTGGTAGTTAAGACTGAGTATACAAATAGAAAGAAGCAGATGGTGCCTTACACCAATGCTAAAGGTTTGACTTCTGGATGGGAGTGGACTATTCCCACATATGATTTCATTAGTCGTGGATATGTATTCTCTTCTAGATTTCAGAAAGAAGAAGCTGCCAGGGAAGAGTTTGGATATGATGATGCCAAACTTATTAAGTTTGAGAATGGTAGGCATGAGAGAGCATGGACAGGTAACTGTGTCTCTATTGGATTGTCTTATGGTTTTATTGAGCCCTTAGAATCTACATCTCTCTTTAATACTCACCATGGCATCCTTGGACTAATGGATATCCTTATGGTAGAAAAACTACCTGGTCAGTTTGCTAGAGATCGTTTCAATCATGATCTTGCCGAGCACATGGATGGGTGGAGAGAATTTGTTGAAGCACATTACTACTACTCAACTCGTAGAGACACTCCATTTTGGAGAGCAGTTACCGATGAGGTTGAGTATAAGCAGGAAGGCACTCACGAAGCAGTGCGTCACATGATGGTCTCGGGAGATCCTATACCAACAGGGCATATGCCGATCGCATTTATCCTTGCAGGATCTGGTTTCACGAATATCAATAAGAGACACTACGAATATTTTGGATACCCCATTACAGTCCCTGAGAAGACGGTGGATATGTGGTATACTAATTGGGAAGCAAGGAAGAAACTTGCTGGCACCTTGCCCACGATGTACGAATTCCTTTCTGGCACATTCAACTACGAAGGGGGTTGACAGGATGTGTAAATCCTGTTATTATAAATATATCAACGGGTCAAGAAACCAACACATTTCTTCACTGTTTGTAACACTCCTCAAACCAAGACCTATAGGGTGTATAAACACGTCTTTCATATCCTTGCCTTAGGGTGGCGAGGAAATAGTAAAACCATCATTTCCCTGATGATCTTACTTTCTTTCAATTACAATGGCTACAACTCTTTCAAGACAACAAACATCCCCATGGAATGATTTCTGTGAGTGGGTAACATCAACTAACAATCGTCTCTATGTCGGTTGGTTTGGTGTGCTGATGATCCCAACACTGTTGGCGGCAACCATCTGTTTCATCGTCGCTTTCGTAGCGGCACCCCCCGTCGATATCGATGGGATCCGTGAGCCCGTAGCAGGCTCTCTAATGTATGGTAACAACATCATTTCTGGTGCTGTTGTCCCATCCTCCAACGCAATTGGACTTCACTTCTATCCCATCTGGGAAGCAGCATCACTCGATGAGTGGTTGTATAACGGTGGTCCTTTCCAACTAGTAGTCTTTCACTTCCTCATCGGTATCTATGCATACATGGGACGTGAATGGGAACTTTCATATCGTTTAGGTATGCGTCCATGGATCTGTGTTGCATACTCTGCACCAGTCGCTGCAGCATCTGCAGTATTCCTAGTGTATCCTTTCGGTCAAGGTAGTTTCTCTGATGCAATGCCACTCGGAATCTCAGGAACATTCAACTACATGTTGGTCTTCCAAGCTGAGCACAATATTCTCATGCATCCCTTCCATATGCTCGGCGTTGCTGGGGTATTTGGTGGCAGTTTGTTTAGTGCTATGCACGGAAGTTTGGTTACTTCTTCTCTCGTTAGAGAGACGACTGAAACCGAATCCCAAAACTACGGTTACAAGTTCGGACAAGAAGAAGAAACATACAACATCGTAGCCGCTCATGGTTACTTCGGTCGTTTGATCTTCCAATATGCTTCATTCAACAACTCCCGCTCCTTGCATTTCTTCCTGGCAGCATGGCCTGTAGTTGGAATCTGGTTTACTGCACTGGGCGTAAGCACCATGGCATTTAACCTCAATGGATTCAACTTCAACCAGTCCATCCTCGACGGACAAGGACGTGTCCTCAACACCTGGGCAGATGTGCTCAACCGTGCAGGACTCGGAATGGAAGTCATGCACGAAAGAAACGCGCACAACTTCCCGCTTGATCTTGCAGCAGCTGAGTCCACACCTGTGGCCTTGATTGCTCCTTCTGTCGGTTGATCACTCAACCTGTGGTATAATAAAGGGGACCTTCGGGTCCCTTTCTTTTTCTTCATCATTGTAAAGTTTTATGTCTACTGATCTAATCGAATTGCTCACTTACTATGTGATTGGTGGTGCTCTCATCATCGGTCCCCCTGCCATCTTCCTCATCATTGCAATGATGGGTGCTATTCAGAACACAAAGGGACGTATGGTAGGATATAAAGATCATAAAACTTATGGTGACTCATCTATCTACGATCCGTCACCCAAATTGCCAGTAGATCAAACAAAATTCTATTTGGAACTTAACAACTAAGGTAAATAAAAATGACGACTGCTACATTACAACAACAACGGAGGGGATGGTTTGACATCTTGGACGACTGGCTTAAACGGGATCGCTTTGTCTTTGTGGGTTGGTCTGGACTCCTTCTTCTTCCCACTGCTTATCTTGCCATTGGCGGTTGGCTTACTGGGACAGCTTTTGTTACGAGTTGGTACACCCATGGTCTTGCTAGTTCCTATCTTGAAGGTGCTAACTTTCTTACGGCAGCTGTCTCGACGCCTGCTGACGCTATGGGTCATTCTCTTCTGCTACTTTGGGGTCCTGAGTCTCAGGGGAATTTCCAGCGGTGGTGCCAACTTGGGGGACTATGGAATTTCGTGGCTCTCCACGGTGCCTTCGCCCTAATTGGTTTCATGCTTCGCCAATTTGAATTGGCACGTCTCATTGGTATCAGACCTTACAATGCGATTGCTTTTTCTGGTCCTATTGCTGTATTCGTCAGTGTTTTCCTCATCTATCCTCTGGGACAGTCCTCTTGGTTTTTCGCGCCGTCCTTTGGTGTCGCGGCGATCTTCAGGTTCCTCCTCTTCCTCCAGGGATTTCATAACTGGACGCTCAACCCCTTCCATATGATGGGAGTTGCTGGTATACTTGGAGGAGCACTACTCAGTGCTATCCATGGCGTTACAGTAGAAAATACATTGTATGAAGATGGTGAGCAGGCAAATACTTTTAAGGCATTCGATTCTACTCAGGAAGAAGAGACTTATTCAATGGTTACGGCTAACAGATTCTGGTCACAGATCTTTGGTATTGCTTTCAGCAACAAACGCTGGCTTCATTTCTTTATGCTATTCGTTCCAGTTATGGGACTTTGGACATCATCGATTGGCATCATTGGTCTGGCTCTTAATCTTCGTGCTTACGACTTTGTTTCTCAGGAGATCAGAGCGGCAGAGGATCCAGAGTTTGAAACTTTCTATACTAAAAACATCCTTCTCAACGAAGGACTGAGAGCATGGTTGGCACCTGCTGATCAACCACACGAAAACTTTATCTTCCCCGAAGAAGTTCTACCTAGAGGCAATGCTCTCTAACCTTTAATAAGGATTTTCGTTATTAAAACTTTCGCCCTAACCTTTAATAAGAGAGGCATAACAATGAATTTCACATACATTTTTGTATGGATTGCATTACTCATCGCTTTCTTTGTCACTCAGAATCCTGACGATGATGATGATCAAGATGGTGGTATGATGGTCCCATCATATCAAGGAGCACAATGAATAACTTTGAAGTCATGCTATACTTCATATGCTTTGCTCTCATTGCTGGTGGTGCCTTCGCTATGATGTGGGCTAACATTCAATCTATTAATATAGAGATGAATAAACCTAAACCACGTCACCCAGAAGCACCACAGGCAGGTGAAGAGTTGATGTATGTTGATCTCAGCAGAGAAAAACTAGAAGACATTTACAAGCAAGGTGACTAATGATATACTAAGAGGGTTACGACCCTCTTTTTTATGGACTATAAAACTTCTGGTGTTGACATTATGAAGGGTAGATCCTTTGTAGAGTATCTAAAAGTATTAGCACCTAAGATTGGTGGTTTCAGTGGAATGATGGAAGTCCCATCAGGATATGAGAAACCCGTGTTGGTATCTGGTGCTGATGGTGTTGGAACTAAAATTAACATTTGTAGGATTGCTTTTGATTATACAACTATTGGTCAGGATCTCGTTGCTATGTGCGTCAATGACGTTATATGTTCTGGTGCTAAACCATTATATTTTTTAGATTATGTCTCTGCCAAAACACTTGATGCTAACGTTAGTGACATTGTGTATGGAATTAATGTTGGTTGCACAATGGCGGGGATGGAACTTATAGGTGGAGAGACTGCAGAGCATTATAGAGCAACTGACTATGACCTTGCTGGTTTCTGCACTGGTGTTGTAGAGAAGAATCAGATTGTTGACGGCAGCACTATGTTTCCTGGTGATGTAGTCATTGGTATTGAGAGCAGTGGTCTTCATAGTAATGGATATACACTCATCAATGATATGCTGTGGAGAAATAAAATCTTCTACAAAGAGATGCCTGAGTTGTTGAGACCTACCACCATCTATGCTCGTCTCATTCAGCACCTGTTGGACGAAGTTCCTATCCTAGGCATGGCACACATCACAGGTGGAGGACTGCCTGAGAACCTCCCACGATGCCTTCCAATGGGTCTTACAGTTGATGTTGACTACAATGCTTGGGAGAGACCTGAATTGTTTAACAAGATCCAGGAGGCAGGAGACATTACCGAGGAAGAGATGAGAAATGTATTCAATCTTGGTATTGGATTCTGCTTGGTAGTGCCACCAGACGCAGT
>JGI20151J14362_10000453_pt1 | contig 29996 bp, 14 predicted proteins | sample COG_01_FD_14362 | JGI IMG/M metagenome (IMG submission 14362)
TCTTTTTACTCACTGTGTATATGTCGTGAACAGATTTTAGATGACTCTGATGAATACACAGCAAAAGTTTTTTGTTTTTATCAAATTGGTGTTTTTTTTTTTGTTTCTCCCCACAAACAAACAAACAAACAAACAAAAAGAAGAGTTTTGAAGAAGATGAATCCGGCGAAGGATCTTCCTTCGACGGAGACCACGGTGGACGTGAGGAAGAAATTCTACGAGGGGTTACTGTTGCAAGAGTTGAAGACGCACATGAACACGCAGAGAGAGTATAAGAACGACTTGATCGATAACTGGTCCGGGGATGCCGAAGCCGACTGGTTCGCCGCGTTGAAGGAAGACGAGGTAAGGGCGAGAAAGAAATGGGAGGAACAAAAGAAAGCCAAGAAAAAAGAACAAACACAACAGGAAGACGAAGGAGACGACGACGAATAAGAAGAAGAAGAAGAAGAAGCTCAAAACGACGACCAGAAGTAGATGCTCGAGATAGTGAAAAGAGAGCTTACTTTTAGCTTTAGCAGTGTTTAGATTAGAGAGTTGCAACGATAGAAAGAAGTGTACATTAGTAAAAGAAGAAACGTTTCTGTTTCACAAACGTATAGTAATTAATAATGGATTCTATATCACAACGCGAAAGGTCGCGAAACGGCGTCTAAATCACATTCGATGGCGTTCACTTCCGCAATTTTTTCTTGTCGTCCTCGTATGCCCAAAGCTAGACCGCTTTCAATCATCCATTGGACGTACGGTCCCCAAACCTTTCGGTCGCAACGCAACGTGTTCTCATGCCCGATGACAACCAACCCTCTTCTCGCTCGCGTGAGCGTCACGTTACATCGTCTCGGGTCGGAAACGAAACCTAAACTTCTGTTCGTATTTGCTCGAACCGTGGAAACTATCATGAGTTCTTTCTCGCGTCCTTGAAACCCATCGACGGAGGAGACTTCGATACCGCACTCGCCGGTATTCCTATCGACACCGGTTTGAATCCCGGCGCGGCGAATCATTTGCCGAAGCAAACGAACTTGTGCAGCGTACGGGGTAACAATCCCAATATCTTTCGGTCGTAATTCTTGCGCGGATAAGAAACCACGCAAATACGCCAATACTAACTCTGCTTCCGCTCTGTTGGAATACGAATTCGAGTCGTTGTTTTCCATCGCGTTTGTCGGGTGCGTTGGGATGTAACAAATAGGAACATTTGGCTGTGGCCAATTGAAACCAATTGGTGTTGGTCGCATCGCTCGAGGCGTTCCGTTTTTCAATTGTTTATCGTAGAACGCGTCCGATGGAAATTTACCCAAAGCCGGGTGCATGCGAAACTGCGTGTCGAGCATGTACGGCACAACCCCTAAGGACACGAGTCGATCGAACATGGAAAGCGTTAATCCACCAAGCTCGGCTTCTCGAGATAAAATAGTCGGCGGTAACTGCTTATGGTCTCCAACTAAAACAAGCTGTTGACATCCTCTCGAGATTGGCACTAAACTCATCGGCTCCGTGACTTGAGAGGCTTCGTCTAACATCACCGCGGAGAAACTAATCCGATCCAAGAAGTCGCTACCGGAACCAGCGCACGTGCAACACACGGCTTGCGCGTATCTTACGGCTCTGATTTGTGCTTCGTACGCTTCGTGCTTTGTACATCCAGGTGGAACCATATTCTCAATTTGATACATCGCAAGATCTTGACGAACGGCTTCGGTACGACCGATTCGAACGACGCGTACGCCCGCGCGCGCCAAGCCTTCCACTAAGTTGTCCACCGCGGTGTTACTATCAGAAGTACACAGTACTGGTCCTCTGCCTATATCTATCAGTCCGCGAACGATGGCAACAGACGTGTGCGTTTTCCCAGTACCCGGAGGTCCTTGTATTAAACTTAATCGGCGCTCTAAAGTCGCCGATACCGCCCGTTGTTGCGACTCGTTCAAGTTGAATTGTCTGGTGACGTTTCGTACGACGTGTTCGTATCTTCCGCCGTTTACCTCCGCGCAAAGGTTTGCCACTTCCTCTTCTTCGATGGACTCTAAACCTTCCGCAAAAGATGAACTGCGTTTCATTTCGTTTAAATGCGTCACGCCTCCTTTGTTTGCATCGATTTCGTCCGGTTCCGCGTGTTCAGAGTATTGGAATCCAGCGGTTAAAATTTTTCGAAACGCCGGGTTCGTCGTGCACTTTGCTTTCTTCGTCGGATCGACGATTTCGAGCAAATCTCGCATCGCTCCAACCTGTCTTGAAAACGAAACTCTGTTCGCTAACTTGTCGACGCTCCATCCTTCACCGATGATATCTTTCACCTCGCCGTGGTCCAAGTTGATGTGAATTTCCGTTTGTTCGTAATTTACAAATTCAATGATGCCTTCAAACTCTTCGAATTCAACCTCAGGCGCATCGAGCGGTCTCGGCGCGACTGGTAATGGTGGTGCCTTCGGAACAAACGCCGTCGCAGACGCTTTGAGTGACGAGTCCGGCGCAGGCGGCGGTGGTGGTGGCTGCTTCTCAGCTAAAGTAATACCATCACCCATCGTTTTCGTCTCTTTATACATATCCGCCGCTTCCGGGGATAAATCCGGCAAGGATTCGAACGACCGCACTTGGGGTATAGCTTTCGGCGGTGACACGTATTTGCGAACCAGCACGGAATCCCCGCCGGATAAAATGCGCTTCCCGTCCAAATTTATTTGGCCTTGTAAACACGACATTGGCGTTGGAATCTTCGTGACACCGTCCGGCCCAACCTGCGGCTTCGTCGACAGACACAACCTTCCACCTTTCCACGTCGACGCCGTGGCGACGAGATCAGTCGCAGCCGGCGGCCTTTTCGCTATCCTCTCTAAAATTTGCGTAGACTCCTCACAAAATTCTGTCAACAACAAGCGCGCGTTTTTCGTGAAATACCCCGCCGTCGCGGCGTCCGAGTGCTCGACGACTTTCGTCAAAGGACACAAGGCGTTGACGAGCTTCTTCGCGTCTTCCACATCGCACCTACACGGCACAGACATTAAAATCTCGCAGAATTTCTTCAACGACATTTTGAAGTTATCGTTTGACATGCTCTCGGCGACAAACGCCGCGTGTTTCGCGTGATTCGCCTGTAACAATCTCAAAATCAACTTTGTGTGCGTCTCCTCGTCCACCGTTCCAGATTTGGCGGTTTGCAAAATGTTCCCCATTTTCGGTTTAATTTTCTCCGTGGTGTACTTTGCAAACCACACGAACGCTTGGGAAATCTGCCCCGTGTCCATCTCTCGTCGTATTTGCTTCCCGTACGCTATTTTCTTCTCCGGTATCACTTTTACTTTTTTCTGCTTTTGGCCGAAAAAGCCACCTCCTCCACCACGGCCGCCACCACCTCCAAATCCTCTGCCGCCATATCCACCTCTCCCGTATCCTCCTCTTCCTCCGTATCCTCCTCCGTATCCTCCCCCGTACCCTCCTCCGTACCCTCCTCCGTATCCTCCTCCGTATCCTCCTCCGTATCCTCCTCCGTATCCTCCTCCGTAGTTTCCACCACCGCCACCACCTCCTCCGTAGTAATTATTATTATTGTTGTTGTTGTAATTCATTTTCCCTTTATTCTTCTTGTTCTTCTCCACGTTCCCACTCGCAGGTTTACCCAATAACGATGCTGAGAGAGGCTGATTTTGTCGCTGGTTGTTTGTGTTATCTGTTTGTTGTTGTGTTTGGGAACTTTTATTCTTCTTTGACTTCTTCTTTGACATCTAGTTGATGCGTGTGCAGGCCTCTGCACTGACACTGAGGAATGGAGGAGAAAAATTTGAGGTAAAAAGTGAACAACAGACACTTGTTGAAAGAAAGAAATCCTGTTTTTACTACTACATCTACTACTGCTTAAACTAAACCGGCCACAAGCATGCCCAGAATCAAAGCCTTCTCGCCGTGAGAAGAATTACACGCCGGCAAGATTCTGTGCGCGGCAGACCAGAACGCCTTGGTGTATTTTTCGGACATCGTATCCGCGCCGCGGAGGAAAGCGAAACTGTCTTTTTGAAACTCTCTCGGTAAGTACGGTCGCACCCAACTCTCATACATGTCCATCGGTCCAAACGACAGGACTTTCATCTTGTGCAAAACGAACATGGTGAAAGAAAACAACGCGACTGGAGCGAAGAAACTTTTTAACGCCATTTTAACGCCAAAGAAAATGACGAAACCGTACAACATGGACACGAAGAAGTCTTTCGCTTTCGACGGTAACGACTGAAACGCCTTTTCAGTTTGTGCTTTCATTCTATTCGCGGCGGCGTTCGTCGAGCCCTTCGCGTTCGCGAGAGGCACGACGGTGAGTGCAGACGTGGCCATCGCATAAAGCAGAAACCGCGTCGCCATCGACGAGCTATGCCGTTCGTCTTCGTTCTCGTTCTCGTTCTCGTTGTTGTTGTTGTTGTTGTTCCAACCGCTTCCGCCTGAGCTTCCACCAAAAACATTTCCTCCTCCTCCATCAAACTCGCCGAGAAGCGCGTCTCTGCCGCTGCTGTTGCTGCTATTACCACTTTTATTATTCGCGATGCATTTTCCTCTCCCACTATCGTCTAGAAATATGCCGCCTCCTTTCATAGCCGTCGTCGTCGTCGTCCTTTTCTCTTTGATTTTAAATAATGTTCTCGTTGTTGACTTCCTCGAAGAAGAAGAGGAGGAGGAAGAGAAGCAAAAGTGGCGACGACGACTACCACGACCACCCCCACCTTCACCTGTTCGCATGATACTCTCTCCTCTTGTTGGGACGAACGAGAGCATAGTATTCATAATACTATCAATAATAATAATGAAAGTTGAAAAAATGAAGAAGCAGTGCGTGTAAATTGCTCCTTGTTGGGGGAGGTTGGAGGTCTCGCGTGAACGCGTGTGTGTAAAAATATATATAAGAACTAAAAGGTATGTTTATTACAACTCAATTTTAAACAGATGAATGATTCAGAAGAAGAAGACGAAACTGTCTCTTCAAATCAACAGAGTACTCGACGCATAAAACTCAAACTTACTGTTGTTGTTTATCGTCGCCCGGGCGGTTGAATCGTCTCTGCGGTCTTTGTCCTTCCTCTCGCCCCGCCTCTTTATCCGCTATCGCCTGCGCCGCGGTTCTCGGCTTTGGCCCTTTCAACTTTCTCGGCGTGGATTGTTTTCGCTTCAAAATGTCTTGTTTGTTCTCAAAGTATCGTCGTCTTCTGACCTCGTTGATGTGACCAGAGTTCATGACTTGTTTGCGAAAACGTCTCAACGCAGCCTCTCCGTTTTCACCTTCGCCGACGTTGATTTCTGTTTGGAACGCGCCTTTGAACGCAAAAGCAACGCCTGGAGCCGATTTTTGTTTCGGTTGTTGCGCAACTGTAAAGTTTAGAGAGAGAGAGAGAAAGAGAGGTGAGTGTCTCGTTCCGCCGAAAGGTTAAAAAAGAGAGCTTTTGCTCTTCTTTCATCTTGAAACGAAAAGGACGAGAGGAGGAGGAGGACGACGACGAGGATAGAATGTTGAGGTTTTTACGCCTCCCAAATTCCCACGTTTTGCGCGTGCAACCTCACACGCGACCACGGAATCGTCGATATACAGTCATTCCCGGATGCGAAAATACCATTTCTGAGGACTCTTGCACTCAAAAACCGCTTCCTGCTCTCACTCCGCTCCACACAGTGAACGCGAGAGAGGCAAAATCTCTTTCTGCCTCCCTCTTTTGAGGAGACGACGACGACTAAAAAATTCGCGTAAATTCACGCGCACTCTCCCCGCCAAATATGATAAAAACGCGACGCGACGATATTAATTACCTCTGTTGTTCGTAGACGTGGAAGAAACCGAGGTTCCAACTAAGGATGCCGTTCGCATGGTTAAGCCTAACATGATGATTGTGTGAGTATTGGAGAACTACTTTTTCTATTTTTTTTTCTGAGGAGAGTTGAAGTATGGTGCTTGATTGCTTCTTCCTTCATCGAGAGTTTTCTTTTCGAGCAAACGAACACCAAAACATCATAAAAACAAAAAGTCAACAAAACCAATTCAAAACGACAAAGAAAGACCACGACGCTTTTAAAATGAATCAAGGCTATGGAGGAGGCGGCGGGCAAAACCCTCAGGACAAGAAGCGCATTCGCGAGGCGGAAATGCGCAAGCTCTACGCGAATTCCTGGGCGGTAGAGTTGATGAAAGCACCGTGTGCGAGACCTGGATTTTGTCTCTACGCTTCGCTGTGTTCGCCGTGCGTTGCCTGGCAACAGAGGAAGAAACAGATGTACGGGTCGTTGCAAGGGTACACGTGCTGTAACGGAGGAAGCTGCATTTCCGGTCGGTGTGGCGAGCAGAACAATCCGGAGTTGTGTTTAGCGTGCGAAGTGTTCTGGTGTTTTCCGAGTAGCGTTGCGACGACCAGATTNTTAATCCAGGACGAACAGCGAGTGATGAACACGCAGTGCGATAACGGCATCATCGGATTCATGTTATTGATGAACCAACTCGCGTGCATCTTCAGAGTGGCAGCAATGGTGTCCAACGACGATTCCATCGAGCAAGCTGCGGACATATTGGATTGCATCTCCGATATGACGTATTGCTCTGTGTGCGCGTGCATGCAAACGCAACAAGAGGCGCAAATTGACTTTAGGAACGAGAGCATGACGCCGCAGCAACAAGTGTTCCAAGCTCCGCAAGTCCAACGAATGGCGGCATACGAAACACAACCGGGAATGTATGGTGCGGCGCCGCCTCAGCAACCACAGCAACAGCAGCAACCACAACCACAATACCCAAAAGTTTAAATGCGCGTACGATTTTTTTTCAGAGATACTAAACGAGTACTACTACATACACAACACGCTACTAAACAATTTTAGGCTACTTTACACTTGGTCTTCTTCGTGTCTATTTTCCCAGTCGTGACTATCCCGTTCATCAATTTTTCGCTATCTGTATACCATGCAAACCTGGGTTTCCCATCCGCGCCAACGTCGCCCTTGTAAAACGCCAATCGGTCTTTAATGTTGTTAATCACGCCCGCGTGCCACTTGAAGTGGTGCACGGCAACCTTCGCATCGCTAAAGCGCGATTGAGACCATAACTTGGTGGTACTTTCGTGACTATCGTTCGGTGTGGAACACTGCGACCCGGCTGGGAGAAAAGATAAGTTATCGTGCGCAGCGCACTGGTACTTGTATTTTCCCGGATACTTTGCGTACGGCGTCAAATGATAGACGTCTTCTAAATCGCCGTCGCCTCTCCCCGGCCCGCTTAAATACGCCTTCGCTCTCGCCGCGCGCAACACCTGATGGTTCCCTCTGTCCGTTCTCCAGTACCCTTTATACGCCATAGTCTTAAAATCTCTACCACCAGCGACAGTTTTAATCACCGAACACCGCAAAGGAAATTGCTGAAACATTCCGGGTTCTTCTTTCAACTTGCTCAACTCGCCGCTCTTGGAGACTCGATCGACGTACGTCCCTCTCACTTCGTTGTACCCTTTCTTGTCCATCTCTTTCAAGAAGTCGATGACTGATTTCCCGCCGTACGAGTGAAACTCGTCGTTATCCGCGTGGACAATCCAATCTGTCGGTGGGACTTTTTCTAACAACTGCATCCGATGCTTATACATCACTTCGCTCGAGTATTGCGTCAACCACTCGTGGTATGGGATACCCAGATTGTCTAAAATCTTCGCGCACTCGTCAAACTCTGCGGTTCGAAATCCAGATTTAGAGTTAATCACGACTAAGAAGTTCTCCGCTTTAATTCCTAAATCGGTGTAATGGTGGACGAATTGTTTCAACAAGACGGCGCCGTCGTAATCGGCAGCCACGGAGGTGAATATCCAAACTCGGTTCGAGTAGTCTTTTGAAGAAGATGATGATGATGATGCTGATGCTGATGCTGATGATGATGCGGTTGAAAACGACGACGACGCCGATGCCGCCAACAAAGGAGCGCTCTTCTCTCCTCTGTCATCAAAATGATTGTTCGATGATGACGACGATGTTTTCATCAAATATGCGAGAGCGAACGCACAGACGAGAAGGAGTTGGAGACATTTTCGCGTATGTCGTCTTCCTCGTGAAGAGGACATAATCTTTTCGTCGTCGTCGTCGTCGTCGAGAGCGTCGTCTGTTCCCTTCATTTCTGACGATTTTGCTGATGAGACAAATCTAACACTGCCACATAAAGAAAGAGAAGAAAGAGAAGTAGGAACAGATCATCATATATACGATGATGATGCAACGAGAAGTAGAGAAGGGTATAACTAACGTTGGTATAACGAGAATAATTGCAATTCGATAATAGTATTGATTGATTAATATTAATGTACAGAGAGATCAACACGCCACCGCTTCGTTGACAGCGGTACCAGTCGTCCCGTTCATATCGTTCTTCATCGTGTTGTCAGAAAGCGGCGACGGCAATTCGTCTTGCGTTTTGACATTGTCTTCTTCTGTTTTTACAATCAAAGCGGCGTCGGTAGCAGCGGTGGTTTTCGTGGTGGCGGCGGTGGCAGCTTCTTTCGGAGCGCATTCTTCGTCTTCGCCGTTTTCAATCGGTTGAAATTTTTCGTGTGCTTCTTTGGCGTCTTTTTGGTGTATGTCTTCTTGCTCTTGCATGGGAAGAACGTCCAGCGGAAAGTGGTTTCGCCATCCCAAATTCTCAAGCATTCTCCCGTACCAGGAAGAAGCGAGGTTCGGCGTGATGGTGACTGGAGTCGAGAGCGCGCTCGTACCCGCGCGGGGGTCGTTCATCTCGTTTGCATTCTGTTGTTGTTCTCCTCCTCCACCAGGATTCGCGTTGTTCACCATAACGCTTTGGCTCGCAATATTCAGCATCGACGGACGACGAACGAGTTGATTATTCAAACTATGGAACGCAGGAAGGCCAATTACGGGAGAGTTCGCACGCCAATCGTAAGAATCGTTTGGGATCCCGGGCATGGAAAATCCACCTCTCGCTGCTCTGTTCAAATTTTCCATGCTCATGGACGACACCATTCCTCTGGAGTCGTTCATAGTGCGGTCACTCATGTTGCTCATGGTGGCGTTGTTCTGCGTCGGATTATTATTATTGATATTATTATTATTGTTGTTATTGTTGTTGTTGTTGTTAGTGCTAGTGCCGAATCCGCCATGCGCGCTCGTTTGGTCGTTGTTCATCGTGTAGTATTCCTTCTCGAAACCGCTCGCGCTCTTACCGCTCTTGATTCTTTGTAATTCCATTAAACTCGCTTGAATGAGCGTTTCCAAACCAACTGATTCGGAACCTCCCGAATCTTCTCGATCTTGACTTGGTCCACGACTCGGTCCGCGCACGCTTTTGCCAAGTTTCGTTTTCGTTGGAGACTTTCTCGGTCGTTTCATCGCATTTTTGCTCGTCGTTTCTTTTCCGGTGTTGTTAGTCATGTTGTTATTATTATTATTTCTCTTGTCCTTGTTATCTTGCGAAGACTCCATGGATTCGTCGCAGCTCATAGTTTCTAAAATCTGGCTCGCCACCCTTTTCAAATTTGCTTGCTTTGCCAACTGATTCGACGACTGCTTTCTCGATCCCATGGGCGAAGATAAGTGTTGCGCCGCGGCGACTGGACTCGACGCTTTCTTTGGTGGTGAGGATGCCGGCGGCGCTTTCCCATTTTGAGCTAAGGTTCTTCGTAACGTTGAGTTAAATCGATTTTTCACTTGATTATCGGTTCTTCCAGGCATCGAGCGCGAAATCACCGCCCATTTATTTCCATGAACGGCGTGCGCTGCCAATATCTGCGCGTCTTCCTCGGGAGTGAACGGTCCTCGCTTCACGGTTGGATTCAACTGGTTACACCATCGCAAACGACACGATTTCGAGCTTCTTCCTGGTAATCGTTCGGCAATTGCCGTCCAGTTTCCAGGTCCTCCTAATCGTTGGATTTGTTCGCGCAGTAACGTGTCCTCCTGTGTTGTTGATAAAGAGGATAGTAAAACAATTCATTTTTTGTGTTAGTCATAATTTTTTTTCTCTCTTTTTTCTCGAAGAAAGAAACTCGAGAGAAGATAACAAAAACGATAAGGCCGAAGAGAAGGAAAATTTTGAAACAGTTACGCTCCCCCGCGTGCGAATTTCACGCGCGCGATACAGGTCTTTTGCGAGCGACAAAATCTACATCGCGCTCGAAAATATCCCGCCTGAATCTTTCATCCGCGCGAAAATGAAACTCGTTCGGCGAAACTCACTTCGCGCGACGCCTAACGAGCGCGCGAATGATGTTGCAAAAATTCGTCCAATCCTTCCACACACAGAAAGACCGACGGTTGTAGAGAGAGCTAACAACAAAAAGAATGAGCTCTTAAACGCACCTCGATGGTCCACGCTGACTTGACGTTCTTCTCTTCCTCCATGCTTTCGTCCGAATGAATATATATTTCAACACGTGACTGTCGTTTCGAGGTGAATTAATCCTCGCGTCGTCGATAGAGTTGGCGTTTTTTCTCGCGCGCGCAAGAAAGAGACAGAGCTCGAAATATAATAACGACCTTCTTCCTGTCTTCTGTGGTTCCCGTTGCTCCACCTAACCAAAAAGAACGAAAGGAAGACCAACAAACACCACCAAAAACAAAAAACGTTTCGAAATCACTTTTTAAAAAGTCCTGCATGTGGAAAATTTTTCTCTTCTCTCTCTCTCTTTTTTTACGTATTAGGGTTTAGAAAAAATACCCTAAACAACAAAAAGGATGATGTCAAATTTACGACGACGAGTCTAAAAATTCAAAAACTCTTCTTCGTGTCTTCTTCTCTTCATTGTTGTTGCTTTTGAAAAACATCTTTTGCTCGTCGTAAACGCGAGAGAGAATAAAAATGGGTTTTGGTCGATCAAAACGACGATCATCAAACGACCCCGACGACCTTAGAGAAGAAGAAGAAGACGAGGAGGAAGAGCTCACGCGAGGAGGAGGACCCACTCGTCCGCAACGAAGCACGAGAGGGAGAAGAATTCGATTAGGCGAAGAAGATTCAGACTCAGACGACGACGACATGATGGATGAAGAAAAGAAGGGAGGAAAACGACGAACAACAAGTAGGGAGAAGAAAAAAGTCTCGTACAAAGAAGAANATAAAGACGACGACGAATTCGTCGTCAACGAAGACGAAGAGGAGGAAGACGACGACGACGATTTCATCTCCTCCGAAGAAGAAGAGTTGGAGTCAGACGACGGCGAGTTCGCGAATATTCGAAGGAGCACCAGAGACAGACAAAAAGTACAACGGTTGAGTCCAGGGAGAGTCGAAGCGATGAAACGAAGACGACGCGGGGAAGATGCGAATGGCGCGAATGGTGGTAATAACGGAATAAACTACAACGAAGACGCTAACGACGATGATTTCGATGATTTCATCGTCGACGACGAGGAAAAGAAGAAAAAGAAGGACAACAGGGGTCGTCCGCGAAAAGACGGCGACGGCGGTGACAATGGGAAGAAGAAAGGCGCGTTCTTTAGCGCGGGAACGCCACCGTCGGCGCCGAAGAATGGCAGAAGACAGTCAGGTCGATGGCTCGATGATACCGACGATTCTGACGCGGACGGTTTCGACGCGTTGCACCCGAGTGCCGCTCCTCAAAGAGGTATTGGGAATACGAATAACATCGACATCTCTCGATTCGACGCTTTGTTAGGCGCTCCAGGATATACCGCCGACGGGGGCGGACCGAAGAAGATTGGCGAAGCCAAGGATGCAGAAATTACTCCACTGACGGTGGATCCTTCGTTGGCGTTCAACGCCGTAGGAGGCCTGGATAAATACGTTGACGCTCTGAAAGAGATGGTGTTCCTCCCGTTGCTCTATCCGGAAATCTTCGAACGGTTTAAAATGACGCCGCCGCGCGGAGTGCTCTTATACGGCGCTCCAGGAACTGGTAAGACGTTAATCGCGAGAGCTTTAGCCGCATCGTGTTCTCGCGCTGGGAGCGAAGTTTCGTTCTTCATGAGAAAAGGAGCCGATGTGCTTTCAAAATGGGTCGGTGAATCCGAGAGACAGTTGCGATTGTTGTTCGAAGAAGCTTCCAAACGCCAACCGTCGATTATTTTCTTCGACGAAATCGACGGTTTAGCTCCAGTGAGAAGTTCTAAGTCAGACCAGATTCACAATTCGCTCGTCGCGACGCTTTTAGCGCTCATGGACGGTTTGGATAATCGCGGTCGCGTTGTTGTTTTAGGAGCGACAAATAGAGTAGACTCCATCGATGGTGCGCTCAGAAGACCGGGGAGATTTGACAGAGAGCTCGCGTTTCCGTTACCAGGCTTATCGGCGCGCGCTGAAATTTTGAAAATTCATACTCGAGGTTGGAAAAAGCCTCCGTCGACGACTTTAATCAATCATTTGGCACAAAAATGCGTCGGTTACTGCGGCGCCGATTTGAAAGCGCTCTGTACGGAGTCCGCTATTGCAGCTTTGCGAAGACGATACCCGCAAATTTACGCCACGGACGATCGATTAAATCTCGATCCTTCGCAAGTCGTTCCGGGAAGAGTAGATTTTGAAACAGCGTTGAAGCAAATTGTTCCTGCCGCGCATCGAAGCGCAAAGACGTATTCTGCTCCGCTGTCTGCACTAATCCGTCCGCTTCTGGGTAACACGCTGAAGGAAATTCTAGAAATCGTTGGAGACGTGTACCCACCAGCGGCGTATATTGCTAGTGATGCGTCTTTGAACGATGAAGAGGCGAACAACGATATCATGAAATCGACGACTGACCAGTTAGAAATCGCGTACTACGACGACTCCGACGATGAGGGCAACAACCTCCTTCTCGCCGAAGCATCTACCGCGGGTGATAAGGACGACTACGACGACGACGAGATCAGAGGTAAAACGAAGAAAAATACGTTGAAAATCGCAGCTTCTGAATTTATTCGCTCGCCGCCTTCACAAAATCCACGATTGCTCGTCTGCGGTGAGCCTGGTTCTGGACAGGCGCACATTGCTCCAGCGCTCTTACACGCGCTCGAGCAGTTTGCGGTGCACGCAATATCCTTGCCCGCGCTCTTATCGGATGGCGGTAGATTACCGGAAGAAGCTTTAGTCGCCGCGGTGACCGAGGCGCGAAGAGCGGCGCCTTCAATTTTGTACCTTCCACACATTCGCTTATGGTGGGAAAGTGCCAACGCGACGTTGCGCGCGACGTTATTGACTTTATTAGACGATATCCCTCCAAATTTACCCGTCATGCTCTTAGCGACAGCGGATTGCGAGAGAAATGAGTTGGATGAAGAGTTGGCCGAAGCTTTTGCGGGCGAGCAGCGCTCGTACGCGTTGACGAAGCCAAAGGATGCAGAAAGAAAGGAATATTTTGAAGCTATCGTTTCGGCGGCACTGAATGCGGCGCGGAAACGAGACGAGCAAATGAAGAAGAACGACGGCAAAACCGTGGCTTCCGCAAAAACTGGATTGAAGAACGTCGCCGCCGCCGCGGTGGAAGAAAAGCTGGAAGTCTTGGAAAAAGCGAAAGATGTCAACGCCGGAGCGAACGCCACCACTGCCGCAAACAAAGACGAGGCCGTGGAAGTGAGTCCAGAAGTCATTCAAGCTGAAGAGCAGATGTTAAGAAAGCAGCGCATGTTCTTGCGGGACATTGTGACGCGTTTACTCTTTAAGAAGCAGTGGTCCAAATTAGCGGCGCCTATTACCGACGCCGAGCTCGACGGGTACTCCAAGACTGTGCAATCTCCGATGGATTTATCCACTTTGCTTTGGAGAATTGATTCGAGCGCTTATTTAACCATAGAGTCGTTTCTGAAAGATGTGCACTTGATTGTCGTCGCAGCCGTACAGTATTGGGGAGAGGATTGTGAAGATTCCAAAGGACGCCAGTTTGTCAGTCGAGCGTACGCGTTGGAAGATACCATCACGGAAATGTGTCAACAATTGGATAATCGAGTGATTGAACGGTGCGTTGCGATTGCGAAGCGTCGTTTGGGCGAAGTAGAAAGGTCCGAGGAGGACCAAAAGACGACGGGCCGGAAGCGGCAGAGATCTTCGTCTCCGCTCCCGGCGGTCGCCGAGGAAGACGTGGAAATGAAACAAGAGGAAGAGGAAGAAAAAGAAGCGCCTTCAAATTCGAAAAAGAAGGAAAAAGAGGAAATTATAAAGGCGACTTTCGATTTAGTGGACGAATCGAGCGTTACATCGGCGAAAGAGAAAGCGGTCACCGCACTTCTCGCGAAATCCAACGCTGAAACGTGTTCTTTCTGTGAAAATTTAGCTGGCGTGGTTGGTAGGAAAGTCCAAGGCGAATTCGCAAAAATCAAAACGCGCGATAACGCCAGTTGGGCTAAAGCCGTGGTGAAAGTATTCAAGGAATCGAAGTTTTAATAAAACTATGATAGGTAGTAGATGGACATTATTAGTATTCGTTGCAACTTTTCTCTCATTCGCTAAAAATCTATTAAAGCACTTTAATATTATTATTATTATTATTATTATTCTTTGCTCAACTCTTTGCTTCTTTCCGCGGCGGCTTTCACGGCGTTGATGAATGAATTTCGCACGCCCCCTTTCTCTAATTCGTGCACCGCCGCAATCGTCGTCCCGCCTGGCGACGTCACGTTATCCTTCAACTGGCCTGGATGCGTCCCTTTCTCCAAAACCATCTTCGCCGCACCCATGACGGTTTGCGCGGCTAATTTCGTGGAAACGTCTCTGGGCAACCCGCACAACACGCCGCCGTCGCTCATAGCTTCGATGACTTGGTAGATATACGCCGGTCCCGACCCACTCACTCCAGTCACCGCATCTAACAACTTCTCTTGCACCACAACGCACACTCCAACAGATTGCATGAGCTTTAGCGCCAAATCTGCTTGTTCATCCGTCACGAACTTGCCTCTCGCCAGAGCCGCCGCGCACGCGCCGACTAAACACGGCGTATTCGGCATCACTCTCACCACGGGCACACTTTTCCCATCACTTATTGCGTTTTCCAGCGTTTCTAAGGTTACTCCTGCGCAGATGGAAATGACAATTTTATCTTCCGTCAGCTCCTTTGAGATTTCTTTCATAACTGTCGCCGCTGCGTACGGTTTCACCGCGATGAATATCACGTCCGAGTTTCTCGTCAGTTCGCGGTTATCTTTACACGCGTTGCAGCCGAACGAGGTGAATAAATCCAATCTCGGTTGCCACGGGTCCGTGCAATACATATTTTCCCACGGGACGATTCCAGAGTTGGAGAAGCCTCCACCGAGAGCTTCTGCCATCATTCCCGATCCAATAAATCCAACTTTTGTGTTTGAGTTGCTCATCGTCTTTTTTGTAAGTACTTACTCAAGTTTAACGTTGTTGTTGTTGTTGTTGTTGTTGTTGTTGTTGTTGTTGTTGTTGTCGTGTGTTGGTGCGAGAAAGAAGTTTTCTTTGTGAAGAAAGGGTGGGTGACCAAAACAACAACAACAGACAATTTTTCGTCTTTTTGTTCTGTCTCGAAACCTTTTTGATTTCACCCCCCACAAAAAACTTTCACATCATCAGAAAAAGAAAAAGATGGCGGATACTTCGATGGACTACTCGGAGTATTCCGAGAACGAAAACAGTCCAATGCCAGTGGCAAAGGTACGCGAGTCTATTCGTATTGAACGTTGAACACCACCACCAAAAAGTTGGTGGGTGGTACGTTTTCGTCGTCGTGTGTGTCTAACGACGAAGCTGATGAGATATGAAATTTTGGAAACTTTCTTTCTTTCCCCCCAAATACAACAACAGAAAGATTTTGAACACCACGCGCGCACTTCCTTTCCTATCATCGAAACATTGTGTTGTACTCTTCTCCGTTCGTGATGTCTTCTTGATTTTTCACTCTTTCAATGTTTAGCGGTTCTTTTTCGATGCATCATTTGACGACGAGTCAGCGCGCACGTGTACTTTTTACTCACATATATAAATAATTTCTCTCCCTTCAAACAAACAAAAAATAGGGGAAGAAAGCTGCTGTGGCGAAGAAAGCGCCGTTGGCGGACGGCAACGTTACCGCCGGTGGTGGTGGTAAGACGACTAAAAAAGTTGCCATCGAGGACATTTACCAAAAGAAAACACAATTGGAACACATCTTGTTGAGACCGGACACGTACGTCGGGTCGTGCGAAAAAGCGGAAGAGACGGCGTGGGTGTACGACGCCGCTGAGAACAAGTTGGTGCAGAAAACCGTCGCGTTTACGCCGGGTTTGTATAAAATCTTCGACGAGATTTTGGTCAACGCGACAGATAATAAAGTCAGAGATCCGACGATGAAAGAGTTGCGAGTGGATATCGACAAGGAGAAAGGGACGATTTCGGTCATGAATGGCGGGAAAGGGATCCCGGTGGAGATGCACAAAGAGGAAGGCGTGTACGTCCCGGAGCTTATTTTTGGACATCTTTTGACGTCGTCCAACTATAACGACAACGAAAAGAAAGTCACCGGCGGTCGTAACGGTTACGGCGCAAAGTTGGCGAACATTTTCTCGCACGAGTTCATCGTGGAAACGTGCGATGGTAGTCGCGAGAGACAATACAAGCAAGTGTTTAAGAACAACATGAGCGAGAAAGGGGAACCGATAATTACCAAGTGTAAGAAATCCGACAACTGGACCCGAATTACGTTTAAACCAGACTTTGAGAAGTTCGGGATGACTGAATTGGAAGACGATTCCATCGCGTTGATGTCGAAGAGAGTGTACGATTCCGCAGGTATCATCGGGAAGAACACGAAGATCTTTTTGAACGGCGAACAGATCAAAGTCAAGAGCTTCTCGGAATACGTCGATATGTATTTGCAAGACACTGAGAACGCGCCGAAAGTTTACGAAGCGCAAGGCGATCGTTGGCAAGTGTGCGTGACGGTGTCGAACACGCAGCAGTTCCAGCAGTGCTCGTTCGTAAATGGTATTTGCACCATGAAGGGTGGGACGCACGTCGCCAACATCGCCGACGGCATCGCGGGCGAGTTGTTGAAGAAGATTCAAAAGAAGGAAAAGTCGTGCAAGAACTTGAAGTCGTTTCAAGTGAAGAACCACTTGTGGGTGTTCGTGAACGCGCAAATCGAGAACCCGGCGTTTGATTCGCAAACGAAAGAGACGCTCATCACGAAAGCTTCGAACTTTGGCTCCAAGTTCTCCGTTTCCGACAAACTCATCAAGCAGTTGATGGCCACGCCGTTGGTTGAGAACATCATGTCGTGGGCTCAGTTCAAACAATCCAAGGACTTGAAGAAGACCGATGGTGTCAAGCGATTGCGATTGACTGGTATTCCAAAGTTGGACGATGCGAACAACGCCGGCGGACGCAACTCGAAAGACTGCACGCTGATTTTAACCGAGGGGGATTCTGCCAAAGCGTTGGCGGTTTCCGGTTTGTCCATCGTCGGAAGAGACAACTACGGGGTGTTTCCGTTGAGAGGGAAGTTATTGAACGTTCGCGACGCTTCGTTTGATCAAGTAAAGAACAATGTGGAAATCACCCACATCAAACAGATTTTGGGCTTGCAACACGGCAAAACGTACGACGAAGATTCCATCAAGACGTTGCGATACGGGAAGTTGATGATCATGACGGATCAAGATCACGATGGTTCGCACATCAAAGGTTTGTTAATCAACTTTCTGCACGCGCACTTCCCGTCTTTGTTGAAAATTCCGGGTTTCTTGTTGGAGTTCATCACGCCCATCATCAAGGCGACGAAGGGCCAACAAACGCGCGTATTTTACACGTTGCCGGAATACGAAAACTGGAAGCTCGTCAACAACGACGGTAAAGGCTGGGCCATCAAGTACTACAAAGGTCTCGGTACGTCCACGGCAAAAGAAGCGAAGGAGTATTTCGCTGCGATTGAGTTGCACCGCAAGACTTTTTGCTGGGAATCCGACGGCGACGGAGATTTGATCGACATGTCCTTCTCCAAGAAGAGAGTCGAAGATCGTAAAAGGTGGTTGTCCGCGTACGAAGAAGGAACGTTCTTGGACCAAAGCGGCGAGACCGTTCGGTACGATGAGTTTATCAACAAAGAGTTGATTCTCTTCTCCTTGGCGGATTTAATGCGTTCTATTCCATCCGCCATTGATGGTTTCAAGCCTTCGCAACGAAAAGTTATGTTTTCGTGCTTCAAGAGAAAGTTGAAGTCGGACATCAAAGTCGCGCAATTGAGCGGTTACGTCTCGGAACACTCCGCCTATCACCACGGCGAAGCGTCTCTTGCGTCGACAATCGTTAATCTCGCGCAAGATTTCGTTGGGACGAACAACATCAACTTGTTAGTCCCGAGCGGTCAGTTTGGTACGCGTTTGCAAGGCGGGAAGGACCACGCGTCGCCGCGTTACATTTTTACGCGTTTGGCGCAGTTGGCCAGAGTTGTATTCCCGGAATGCGACGACGCGTTGTTGAACTACAACGACGAAGACGGTCAAAAGATTGAACCGACGTATTACATGCCGGTTATTCCAACTGTTTTGATTAACGGCGCCGAAGGTATCGGAACGGGATGGTCTACTTCGATTCCAAACTACAACGCGAGAGACGTCATCAGCAACGTTCGCGCGATTTTGAACGAAGAAGAGCCAACGCAAATGATGCCGTGGTACAGACACTTCAAGGGTGAAATCACCGAGGAAATCTTCAAGGGCGAGCGAAGATTCATCGCCACTGGCTCGTATCACATCCGAGACGAGTGCACGTTGGAAATCACCGAGTTACCGTTGCGCACGTGGACGCAAGACTACAAGGAGTTCTTGGAAGAACTCATTGCGCCAAAGGACAAGAAAGCTCCGTTCATTACCGATTACAAGGAGTATCACACGGATACATCGGTGCATTTTGTCATCACCATGCCTCCGGCGAACTTGGCCAAGGCTGAAGAAGAAGGCATCGTGAAGAAGTTCAAGTTGGCGTCGAAAATTTCGTGCTCCAACATGCACGCGTTCAACGAGCACTCGATCATCACCAAATACGAGTCCGCAGAGGATATCATGAAATCGTTCGTTCCTTTGCGATTGAAGGCGTACGAAGAGAGACGTCAAATGCTCATCAAAGTTGCCGAGTCGGAACTCAAGCGTTTGGCGAACAAGACGCGTTTCATCTTGGCGGTTGTCGAAGGCTCCTTGGTGGTCAACAGAAAGAAGAAGGCTGAGTTGGTCGAAGAGCTCGAGATGATGATGTACGATAAGTTACCAAAGACGAAGACGTCTGCGTCTGCGGCGGCGGCTATCGTTCAAACGGACGAGAACGACATCGCGGCGGATGAATCCGACGACGCCAACGCGTCCTACGATTACTTGCTTTCCATGCCTTTGTGGAACTTAACTTTGGAGAAGGTTGAAGATTTGGTCACGGAAAAGGAAGAGAAAGAAGCCGAAGTCGCGCTTTTGAGAGGAACGACGGATAAGGACTTGTGGTTTACGGATTTGGACGCGTTGGAGGAGAATTTGGATCAACTCGAAGACGACGACGTCGCGGCTGAGGAAGAGATGCAAAAGCAAGTGCGCGCGGCGGCAAGAAACAACACCAAGGCTGGACAAAAAGCGCTCGCGAAGAAAAAGAAAGCGATCAAGAAGAAAGCCATGGACTTTGACTCGGACGCTTCGGATTCTGAGATCGACGAGGATTTCTCGGACGACGACTTTGAAGTCACCAAGCCGAAGAAACGAGCGCCGGCGAAACCGAAAGCGGCTCCCGTTGCCGCCGCACCGAAAGCAGTTCCAGTTCGCGCTGCCGCCCCTGCGCCGGTGGTTGCTCCTGCTGCGGATTCCGACGACGACGACGTTCCTCAGTTATCATTGGCGGAGCGATTGTTACAAAAGGCCTCCTCCGGTTCCGTACAAGCCAAGCGTCAAGACTCGTTTAACTTTGACGCCGTTTCAAAGATGGTCAACGAAGTCGCCAACGAGAAACCAGCGACTGCGTCGGCAGATAAGCCAGCTGCGACGAAAAAAGCCGCTCCGGCAAAGAAATCAGCCGCTGCTGCGAAGAAACCCGCTCCGGCAAAGAAGAAGAAGAAAGCCGAGGATTCGGACTCGGACGTTTCGTTTGGTGACGACGACGACGACGACGCGGAGGATGTCGTCGCGGAAGTCGCTGCGAAACCGGCGGCGCGCGCGGGGAGAAACGTCCAACGTAAATCCTACAAAGTCGACGATTCCAGCGACGACGAAGAGGAGAGCGATTTTGACGACGACGAGGACGAGGAGGATGATTTCGACAGTGACTTTGAGTAATTTTTTGTGTGCTACTAAGAAGAATTAAAAAGTGAGGAGGAAGGTTTTTAGGAAATCAAGGAAAAAGAGAGAGAGAAGAGAGAGAAGAGACTCTGTGTATGAAAAAAGAACGAACAAAACACCAATTTTATTAATAAATTTTGAAAATTGAAAAACAACAAAAAACACATCATTAAATTAAACGAAAAGATGCGCACCTCCACCACTCTTCCCACCGTTTCTTCCTCCTCCTTTTCCTCCTTTTCCTCCCGTTCTCGTCGTCGCCGTCTTTGCAAAAAATCTTTTCCTTCTTGTTCTTCTTCTTCTTCTTCTTCACGTAAAGAACAACCCCGAGAAGAAGAAGAAGAACAAGGAAAAAAAATTTTCTTTGCGTTTGGTTTCGGGTATTGCGCCATCGGCGTCGCCAACCAACTGCTCAAGAAGACAAAGAAGAAGAGTAATAATAATAACGAGATTTTAGGAGAAAAAGAGGAAGATTTTGAGTGGATTGTAGTGGGCACGACTCGATCGCGAGAGAAAGCGGAGGCTTTGAATCTTCGCTCGAACGGCACGTGGTGCGAAGAAGTGTTCACGTGGAAATCAGACGACGGGGAACCGTTACAAGAGGAGTGCGCGCGGTGGTTGAAGAAAGCGGACGTTATTTTAATTTCGACGCCACCGAATGGTGATTTAGATTTAGACCCGATATTATCAACGAAAGCAGTCAGAGAAATCTTGGAGAACGCGAAGAAGCGACAGATGTTTATCTATTTGAGTTCGACGGGCGTGTACGGAGGCCATCTCGGCGAGTGGGTGGACGAAACGACGGAACCGAATCCAGATTCGATAGTCGCTCAAAGAAGGTTAAACGCCGAAAAGGCGTGGACAGAGTGGGTAGTCAATGGTAACAAAAGAAATAATGTAAAGTCTTCGTTGCGAATATTTCGATTGGGTGGCATTTACGGCCCTGGGAGAAGCGCTCTCGATATCGCCTCGAAACGCGAAAGAGAGCGACAATTCCAAGAGAAGACTCGGAGGAAAGAAGTAGAGGCACAGAGTGAGGATAATAGCAATACTTATAGCATTAGAAATAGCGATAACGCTAATACGAGATCGTTAACGCCGACGCAAATATCTCGGAGGAAGAAGATGTACACGTCTCGGATCCACGTGGCGGATGTCGCCAACGCGCTCGTTCGGTGCATCGAAAAAGAAGTAAGCGACGAAGAAGAGGATACCGTTTGTATCGACGACGATAATCGCGTCGCCATATACAACGTCGTCGACGATTATCCTTCATCTCGAGACGAAGCCGTCGATTTCGCGGCAACTCTTCTGAGTTCCGAAATAAATAACGAAGGCAATGAGAAGAGTGGTGAAAAAGACATCCTCCTCCCCGACAAGAGCGAAAAGCGAGTCAAGAACGTAAAGCTCAAACGCGCGTTCGCATCCTCTTCATCCTCCTCTTCATCGCTCCTCTTTCCCTCGTACAAAGAGGGACTGACGGCCATTTACGATGGAAATCAAATCCCGTTCGATTGATGATGATGATGTGTTATGAGTAGGAATAGCAGTTAAAGTTTTTAAGTGACCTTTTTCCTCGCGAATGAGAACAAGAAAATGACACAAAAAGCAGATAGAATTTTTACTTCATTTACTCTTCCTCGTCGTCCGAGACTTCTCACTCTACATAGTCTTTTTACAAAATCCATTCACGACGACGAGAGAAGGATGGATCATCGTTACTTGAGTTGGCAGGACGTCGCCAAGCGAAGAACGCTGTTGGACTTCTCTTCTTCTTTAACTTCTTCCTCTTTTGAAGGAGATGAAGAGGTTGAACCATCATCCGTTCTCGAATACGGACGATTTCAACTCGGTTTATTCCTCTCCGGCGTATTCATCGTCGCCTTATACGTATACGCGGAGTTTTTACACCACGTGAGAATGAAACGAATGCACAACGGTGGGTATAATAAAGGATTAGCGGAAGACTCGATCGAGATGCGAATGGCTGGAACGAAGAAGTTTGATGTTTTATTGGAAGGAGGTGGAGGAGGAGGAGGAGGAGGAGGAGGAAATACTCCAGACGGATCGATGATTTCTAACTCCATGCAAGATATGAGCGACGAGGATAAGAAACGCTCGTTTGCGAATTTCACGGACAGCTTTGGACGACAAAATTCACAGAGCGGGAACATGAGCGATGCCGTCGGTGCTTCTCCATCTACCGGGGACAACGGCAACGTAAAGTTCACGAACATTGGCGCAATGCGGATACTCCAAGGCGACGCGGATGCCATCGAGAGGGCGAGATTGATTTTGCGCTCTTGGGCGGAACTATTCTTTATCCTGTTCGTGTTTTACGTGTGCGATCGAACGAATACGTTTCCCGAGAGGACAAAGTCGTATTCTAGAGACTTTTTCATCGCCATCTTTGTTACGTTGGCGGCGTACGGCTGTTATCAGACGTTGCGACAAAGCAAGACGAGTGCACCGCTAAACAGAGAGCAAACCGAGGAGTGGAAGGGATGGATGCAAGTCTTATTTTTGCTCTATCACTACTTCAAAGCTTCAGAGATTTATAACGCGATTCGTATCTTTATCGCTGCGTACGTCTGGATGACTGGATTTGGGAATTTCTCCTACTATCACGTTCGCAAAGATTTTTCGGTGGGGAGATTTTCGCAAATGATGTGGCGTTTGAACTTCTTCGTCTTGTTCGTGTGTATCGCATTGAGGAACGATTACGTTTTATACTATATTTGTCCCATGCACACGCTGTTCACGCTCTTCGTGTACTTTTCGCTGTTGGTTTTCAAGGAACACAACACATCGACGAACATGATAGTGGCTAAAATGGTAATTTTGATCGTACTGGTGTACGTCATTTGGGAAGTGCCGGGCGTATTCACCGTCTTGTTCAAACCGTTCGAGTGGTTGCTATCTTATACCGACCCGAAAAAACCAGACGTCAATCCAATGCACGAATGGTTCTTTCGCTCTGGTCTAGACAGGTACGTTTGGATTTATGGCATGGTGTGCGCATTCGTACACCCAAAGTACGAAGCGTTTGTGAGATGGGTAGACGAGAAACCAACAAAGGAGAAAACAGTCATCCAAGGGTTAATTTTAACCGTCAACACAATAGCGGCATACTGGTGGTACACAACGTATTATGTTTTACCAAAGTTGGAATACAACGTCGTGCATCCGTACACGTCGTGGATACCGATTACGATATTCATCATTTTTAGAAACTTCAGCCTGACGATGCGAAGTTATTTTATTCACATTTTTTGTGAATGTGGGAAAATCACCTTAGAAACGTACATTTCTCAGTTTCACATTTGGTTATCGTCGTCGGTACCGAATGGGCAACCCGGGATGTTGTTAGGATTGTTGCCAGAAGAGTATCCGGTGTTAAACTTCATGCTTTGCACGGCGATTTACGTGGGCATTTCGCAGAGAATTTTTATGCTCACAAACGATTTAAAAGTAGCGTGCGTTCCAAATGCAAACAATAGATTGTTGAGTTTACACGCGTATTTCGGAGTAGCGTGGTTCATAGGAATGGGAATTGCAGGAAGTGCATTATTAATGGCTATTTAGTTTTGTGATTTATTGATATTATTGATATTATTATTATTTTATAAGTACAATTCCCACTCAGCTTGCGCAAAGTGTGTTATTAATGTATTTCAACAAACAACTTAGTTGCGTTCGTATCCACCCGAACCTGCTATAAAGACGTGTTGCAAACGATCGCGAAGCGCGGCTCGACAGTGATACCCTCTCCACCATTTCGCGATGATAATCTGAGAATGGGCGCGAATCGTCTCCTCGCGTTCAAACACAGTCTGACCCAAGGATTCGCTGACGCGTTTGCTCGAAGAACCCAACCGCGATCGTTGCGCGTCTTCAATATTCCTTACTATATCGGGGTACTTATTTGCTGTCGCTTCATCTATAGCTGTTCTATCGAGTCTATTTGTGAGTGATGCGTTCGCACCAAACTTCAAGAGTAATTGGACAGCTTCAATATTACCTATGCGACACGCGACGTGAAGCGGCGTATCAAAGCTCGTATTTCGTTCGTTCGGATTTGTTCCGGCACTTAAGAAGTTCTGCAACACGCTATAATTCAAATTTTGAACCAATTCGCACAATTTTGCTCCTAATGGTTGACCGATTGCAATCAGTGAAGACGTTCTAGCGAGCACTTTGATAGTGTCCACGTGACCGGAAATCACAGCGAGACCAAGCGCCGAGAAACCAAGATTATCTAAAAGCGCGTGATTTGCTCCAGCATTGAGGAGGAATTCGCACAACGTTCGGTGTCCGTAGTACGCACCGACGTGTAAAATCGACCGACCGTCCGATGGATTTTGATAGTTGATGTCAAACTCTTTCGTTGCAATCATAACTTTAATCGATCGGATGTCTCCGTCTCTCGCCGCCGAGAATATTTTCGTGTTGATTTCAGAAACGAGTTTGGTCATCGCAATGGTCAAGCCCGCATTTACCGAGCGTATTATTCTCAAGTACGTAGTCTGTTCATAGTGGCCGATTCTATCGCGCACGGATAAATGGCTTCCAGCATCCGAAGACCCGTCGTGTTCGGAAGAGGTATCACTCCCCTGGAATGGGTAAACTTCTCCTTCTTTCGCGTTTCCTTCCGCCGAGGGCAGAGATTCCTCGATTCTCTGAGAAATTATGTTGCTCAGATTGAATAACACCGTCGACCAATCTGTCATGTTTTCGCTTAGTAAGGTGTGTAACTTCGCGCAATCGATGGCGATGCATTTGATTAAGCTCGCGCTTGAGACGCTCCACTGCGCTTCTTTTTGAATCAGAAACGATTCGACGCCAATCCAATCGCCTTCTTTCAAATAGTCCATTACCGTAAATCGGTCGCTCAAAACAATCGCTTCGCCTTCAACGATGCAAAACAATCGCGTCGACTTGTATTTACGCGTCATAATCAAAGACGCGGGATTGAAATACTCCCACTGACAGAGTTTCATCAAGCCAAGCATGAAATCGCGAGAGCATCCCATGAACAATCTCGAATTTTTCAATCGGTCTAAATACATCGCCGATCGAACGTGAGAGATCAGATGTTCTGGACAGTGTTCCAGAGCGTCGGAGTCGTCTTCTTTCGCTTTTCGAAAACTTAAATGAACGTGAGCCATGGCGTGTTGTTGAATGTGCAATGGAACTTCGTGCCTTCTCATGAACCGAATGAGATTGGCCATGTTGTCTCTAAATCGAGAGAGCTTTTGGTCGCCTTTCGTAATTAGCGTCGTCATGGTGCCAATGACGTATGCGGATATGCACATGTTCATCAACATTATTACCATGGTAAACGATCTTTCCGTCGGATTCCGCGGCGATATATCACCGTAACCTACCGTCGTCAACGTGACCAGAGCCCAGTACAAGGCGGTATTGTACTGTCTAAAAATGCTTTGCAATCGTAACTCCGGATCAACTGCATAAACCCACGTCGTCTCATCAAATTCTTCCGCTTTTGCTAAGTACCAGAGCAAGCATCCGGACCAGTGACCGGCTAAGAGAAGAATGGCTGAGTACTTGATGAAGGAAATCCTCGTGACGGATACGTGCGGATCTCTCTCCACAAACCCCCACGCCTTTCGCACGTGGTACAATCTCAACAGCCGAAACAATCCAAGCAACTCTAAAAATCTCACACCATCCGCGTCTACTAAAGGCGAGAGCGCCGTGTCAAACGGAAACGATCCTAAAAAATCTACGAGAAACCATCCGGTCAAATATGTGTACGAAACCACCCACGGATCGTCCACTAATTTCGATTCCAACTCCTCCTCCTCAAAAAACGGCGCGAAAAAGTTTCCAAGCACGTCAAAGCAGAAACATATATCCACAAAAAGGAGTAATCCGTCCAAAGCCGTTCCCAATTGCTCTTTTTTTTGTAAATCTATGTTCTTTACCACTCTCAAATCTTGCTCGAATCGCAACGCCGGCATGTCAGAATAATTAAACGCAATCAACGCCGGTAAAACGAAGCACACCATCATCACCAAACAGTTGATCATTCGTTTCCAGAGAATATAAAGAGGCGATTTCGGATGCAACAACGTGTACCTGCTCAAAGCCTCGTTATCTTCGTCCGGGTCCACGCATCTCAAAATTTCAAACACCCGTCGAAACTTAACGTTGAAATTCGTAATCAAGTCGCTCCCGAGCGCTTTAAAATCGACAACTTGACGAAACCCCTTCGCAAAGCCATTCTTTGGACGCGTCCTCTTCGCCGCACTGGCAGCTTCCCTGACCGTTCGAACGCGCTGAATAGCCGAAGCGACTTTCGATTGTCTCCTTACCGCTTTTTTCTCCTCTAGCGAACGCTCTTCCTGGTTCTTTTTCTTCGCCGATGAAAAAGTGAGGAATCGACCGAGCGATTTTCCTAAAGCGTTGTCCTGTTCACGATGTTTCAATTTCCTCGCCAAACTCTGTTCTCGTTGGTAAAATCTCGACGGTTCTTGTTCCTCGTCTTGGTGGTAGTCCTTACTCGGTTGTTGTTGTTTTCTCTCTTCAAAATAGGTATTGGTATTGTCGTTGTTCAACAACGGGTTTTTCGTCGTAGACCTCATGAACGACCCGCTCACTCGAGCAAAATTATCGACGCCTTCACTCGTCGTGCTCACTCCCATAGAATGCATTCGCGCTAACGCGGGAGACGGTTCGCGCTGAGGAGGTGGAGGAGGAGGATCCTCTTTCGTCATCTTCTCCCCCTACGTTTTTGGGTTTGAGAGAGATGATGTTGATGAAATGATGATGGGTCAACAGACAAAAAGAGAGATCCCCTAATTCCAATTTAGTAGTTTTGGCGGCGGCGGCGTTCAGTGTGAATCTCTTTTCTTCAACAAATTTTCCAACAACGTTCTCTCTCTCTCGTTCTCTCTCTCTCTCTGCGAATGAGGAGGCAGAAGAAGAGCTTCTTCGCGCACCACGCGAGACTTGACGATTCAGACGAAGAAGACTTTGAAGGGGTTTTGAAGAATTGAATGGTAGAAGAATTTGTGAAATTAAACAATTTTTTGATGACCAGATGCCAGAAGAAGAAGAGGAGTATTTGAAACGAAGAGAGGTGTGATTTTTGAACACACGATGGGAATTACTTTTGAAGACCGTTCGTTGCGTGCCTTTGTTTCTGAATCGGCAAAAAAAAACTCCTCTACTTGAGAGTATAATAAACTCTCTCTCTCTCTCTCTCTCTCTCTCTCTCTTTCTCTCTTTAGAGACTAAAGCGAGAGAGAGAAAAAGACCAGCGCGCTTCCGTCGTCGTCGTAGTATCATCACACGCACGCGACACGAATACTAATAATAAGATGAACTGGTGCGTCGTCTGAATCGTTTTTCTTTCTCTCTTCTCGTTTTTCCAAAAACCGAACGGCACACGCGCGCGATTCAAAAAAAAATGCACAGCTCTTCTTCTTCCTCTTCTTTGTCTTCTTCTTCTTCTTCGTCGTCGTCGTTTACGTCGCGTTGATTCTCTCTCTCTCACTCGGTGTGTTCTTTTCACTCGGGTGCTCCTTTGTATCGCTTGGGAACTCACACTCGCTTCTTCTTTTGTATCTTCTTCTTCTTTCTGGAAAAAAACAAAACAGGTTCCTCATCGTGGTGGTTATAGTCGTGACGATATTAGTCGCCATCGCAAACTTATACGTGCTGATTAATTTTCAACACCCGGAAGACAGAAACCAAGCGTGGTTTCCGAAAATAATCGTCATCAGTGGATTAACGATAGCCTCGGGGGCGATATTATTGCTCCCGTTAGATGTAGCGAATAGGGCGTCGTGCGACGCGAGCGTATCTTTGTCGGCGTGCGAAACGACGTTACCGATGGACGAGATTTGGTATTCGATATATATCATCACGTTAGTGTACGTGGCGATTTTAATTCCGTTCACTACGTTTTGGTACGAGTCAGATTTTGATGTCACGCTTTCGCAAAAGCTGTACAACAGTTTATTTTGGGTCGTCATGTCCGCCATATTCGTCTCGTTGGTGTTGTTTTTGTGTTGGTATTACACGGGATACGCGGATTTCTCAATCACGTCTGTAAAGAGTGGGATGATGTTGCTCTCGCAATTCGATACATTGCAAGGAGTGCACTCGTGTATTCGGGCTAATCCATACCTAGATGGGAGTAACACGTATTCACCGACGGACTTTTCGGGCGGGACGAGTTCCCCCTATTTAAGCGGGGACGCGTGCGACTCGGGAAGTTCCGAAGCCATCACGAAATCGTGGACTTTAGACGTTTCGTTTCCAGCGTACGTTGCTGCGTTGACGTCTTTCGTCGGATGGTTCTTATTCGCTCCGTATGCGGGAATAGGCATGGCTGCAAACCCAATCGATGCGGTGACGCGATTCATCCAACGACCGAGGAAAACCATCGGCAAATCCGAATACGATCGAAGCGCTCAACAAATCGCAATAAAGACGTTAGAAATTCACGAAAAGGTCAAAGCAGTACGAAACGAAGAAAGAAGTAACGGTAGAAGTCGCAAGATTCGAAGCGAGTTGAAGAATTTAAGCATGGAGTTGGAAGATATAGAAGACGAGGAGAGAGAGTTGCAAAAGCTCTACCCGAGAGGCGAAAATAGGGCGACGTCGTGGACCTTCACCGTCTGGGGGTACTGGTGGTCCTTATTCTACGGTATCTTAGCCTTTATTCTCTCCATAACGTGGATATTGCACGTCGGGTTATACATCTTAGCAAAAAACCCGGTGCATCCGTTTTTGAACTCGATGTTTGAGGCTCTGGATAGCGTCTTCAACTTGTTCGGCACGGCGATGTTTGCCATATATTGCTTCTACTTAATCTCCTGCGTGGTGAAAGGCAACGAGAAGCTCGGTTTAAAGTTCTTATTCGTTTTTAATGCGTACAGAATGAAACTCGGCGCGACAACAATGACGGGTTTGCTCTTCAATACCGGCTTAATCATGCTCTGTTCTATGGCGGTGGCCCAATTCTGTTCGCGAGCGTTTGCGAGTTACGCCAAAGATACCTCCGCGATTAAAATGCTCTCGGTCAACGCCGACCACTTACAAAACATCGGAGTTATGTTTCGCAAGGACGTCTTCCCGGCCATTTTTGTCGCCTTCAGCTGCGCCAGCATGGTGTTTTACTTCGTTTTTAAAGGCTACTTTGGCTGGTTCACGAAACAAACTAAAGGTCGATTGAACAAAGCGGAGCTGAAACGAAGAGGACAACGGATACAGGCTGCCATGGGTAGGTTGAAAATACGAAGGAAAGATGGTGAGAGGAGTATTCCTGGTACTAGCGGTAGCGCATAATATAGACTTGTTATTGAGAGAAAGAAAAAGAGCTCTTCGCGTTTACAACATTTTTTCTGTTTTTCAAACAACCTGCTGCATGAAAATCTTGTTCCTGTGGACTCGTACAAACGTCCCCAGAAATTTCTCTCCTTTTGCTCTTTCAGCAAGCACACGACACGCTTTCTTTTGGACATCATCATCATCATCATCATCATCTGCTATTCTTGCTGTTCTTGTTGTTTGTTGTTGAAAGAAAATACCATCGCATTGAGAGAGAAATAAAAACATTTGTTCAGTCACGTTTTTGAAAGTGTAACAGTATACGATTCGTAGAAGAATGTCGGAAAACATGACGACGACGGCGACGGCGACGGCAGAAACCCAACCGCACGACAGTGGGAGAATAACTTATTTCCACGGACAAGGATCGTTAGACGAACTGGACGAAGAAACGCTGCTGAAACAGTCGCCGTTTCCAATCAAACCGGATGATTTAATCGCCTTAA
>JGI20151J14362_10000457_pt1 | contig 29929 bp, 31 predicted proteins | sample COG_01_FD_14362 | JGI IMG/M metagenome (IMG submission 14362)
TTTTATTTGTCATCATCGTTTCCTCTTCGGTTAACGATGAACGAAAACTATCTCTTAGGCAATTAGGCTAATTGGTCCACATGGGGCTGACGGGGTACAGTATGTTATTCCAAATCCACCTTGGCCTAAAATGTCACGAATCTCGTACCATTGTACTTTATGCCCTTCCTTGAGGGAGTTTCTGTGGATCTTCCTAGCCATAGTATTTTAGTAGAGCATTGCCCTGAGTAATGCCAACCCCCTTGGTAATATATTAAGGTGTACACATACGGGGTACAGAATAACTAAAATATGCTCTGACTGGTACACATAGGGGGTAATGAGTGGTTCTGAACACTGTAAATACCTACATTTTTCACTCACTGGTACACATAGGGGGTACATTGGTACCAATACGGGGTAGTGGATCTAATTTTTTCCAATACCCAAGAGATGTTGTTGTTGGCTTTATATCAAGTTTGCCTTTACATTCATCAATAGCTTGAAAGGATAGTGCATAAAGAGAACACTGATTGCGTCCACCTTGTCTCGAAACAATAATCCAGCCATGCGCTATTAGTTCTTTAATAGCCCTGTTTACCGTTCCCTTTGATTTCCAACCCCGTTTATTCAGTACAGAGAAGGCTGCACACAGATCACCATTATTGAAACCATTGTATTGATAACAAAACTCATGCAGAAGTACTTTCGCGGGCATACTCAAGTCAGAATAATTCTGATGTTTCATACACACTTTGGGTATACCAACAAATGCATGTTTTTCTCTACGCCCTGTTACCTTAGTCCTGTTTCGCATTTTCTTCCCTGTGTCTAAGTAAGTGATTAAATAATCCTCGCTTCTCTTGCCAAGTCATAAGATAGACATCCTTTTCAGCACAAGAGCCTTGAACGGAATGCAAGATATCGGAAAACGCTATAGGCCATTCCGGTTCAAATAGATCAGCTTTACCGGATAAAGAGCAGCATGGACATTTTAACTTTGTTTTTCTCACGCCGCTTTCTCCTTAAGTCTTTCAACAAGTAATTGTTTCTGTTTTGTTGAGAGTTCTCGTTTTTTACGGATACCTAATACTTTTAAGTTATTTAAAATTAAGTCCGGTAGATCGAGGTTTATCCACGCTTCACCATCTACGACAGTAAATGATATGGATTTTTTAGTTTTGTCGTTAAAAGTGCCTTCCTCAGGCATTTCTAGAGCTGTAACGAGCCTATTTAGCTTCCTTTTAGAGAGTCCTTCATAATTATTCTTTCGATTGAATAAAAAGAGATCAATATTCCCATCATCGAAGATAAGGACATCACAAAACTTTCCCTCAATATGGTGTCCATCATCATCACAGGAGATTGCAGCAGGAGAAACCGTAGGGAACATGTTTAAAACTTCATCTTTTGTCATGCTGCACCCCCTTGGCGAAATTGCTCAAGCCAAGAATCGAGATCAGTTTTCTTGTATCTGACGCTTCGACCTATTTTGTAATATGGGGGAGTGGGAGTTCTGTTTTCTCTGTCACCATTCATACGACCTTGGCGAAGGAAGGAACGAGACATTGATAGATAAAGTGCTGCTTGTTGCTCTGTTAAAGAATTTATTAGTTGTATAGTCATGCTTTTATCCTTAGCGCTTATAACGCTGTGGTAAACGAACATGACAAACTATGAACTAGCTAGGCTACTCTCTTGCAACCTCTCTTGGAGAATCCAATGGAAAGCCAATAAGTAGCTTAGCTCTAGGTTTTGTATGGCTAGTCTAGCTAGATTCTAGCTTTTGCCTATTAATTGTTTTACTCGTGCAACACTAACCCCCTCTTCCTCAGCAATTTTCACATTAAAATTGCGAACACCTTCATTTTGGAGTTGTATCTTCCTGCTCTTAAGCCTCAAGACTCTTTCTTCCGGTGTTTCTTGTTTATTACCATGTATATTTTTAATCAGACCCTCATCTATTGCCCAATCAAGCCAATCAATATAAAAGTCATTATCTAGCGCCCACCTTATCCATTCATCAACGCAAGCATCATCAGCATGTTCAGGGTCACTATCCCAAAGCCTTGCCACATCATTAACTTTGTCCTGTAATTCATCTCTTTGATATTGCTCTAGGCCTAGAGTTTGCCCTAAATGACTTGTATGGAAATAGAACTCATCCTCAAAAGGGGGTATACAAAAAGGTTCTGGTAAAATTCCACAAATAAGCAGAGTAGCGTCTCTTTTTTTCCATGTTATATGTTTTAACCAATGAGGTAGCCTCCACCAAAATTCTCGTTGGTATTTGTATTCACCATCTTCAGACATTATGTATTTCCTTCATATACATTTACCTTCTTTTAAAGGCCAAGCCAAACCGGAGAAGGTATCCGGCCTTTCAGGAGCTACCCTAGACTTGGGTATGATTAATTATTTATAAATACAATCTCCATAATACTGTGATGGTATTAATTCATTTGCAATCATGGTGTTTCTGCTATGTACAGAATTGTTTTTAGCGTCAACAGCCGTCGTCATTACATTACCTGTATCAGTAATTTCAATAAAGGCAATTCCTTCCCCTACCGACTTTTTTATTACATGAACCTCTTCAGTACCATTGTTACCAACTATGTAAGCTTTTCCATTAGAACTATCAATAATGAATATTAATTCAAATGTCTTATTAAGTTTATGTATCCCATCACTATTAGCATAAGATTTATATCCACAAGCGATCGTTACCGTTTCAGAAAATGCTACCGATGGTAACAATACCATTAAAATAACCGACATAATTTTCATATCAATATCCCCTTGTTTATCCTTTAGCTATTCAATAACGATACAGCATCCGCCTTATGATCTGGTGCTAAGTGTGCATAGCGAAGTGTTGTTTTTAAATCTGCATGACCCAACAATTCCCTTACTGTATTCAATGGCACTCCCTTCATAACGAGCTTAGATGCAAAGGTATGGCGGAGATCATGAAAGCGAAAATCCTTTATCTTTGTACTCTCTCGAATACTAGTCCAAGCACTTTTAATATTATCCATTCTGTTACCATCCTTAGCAGGGAATACATACTCCCCTTTGATTGATTGCTTTTTCCACTGCTTCAATATTTCAAGCGATTCACTGTTCAATGGTATGTAACGTGTCTCACCACTTTTTGATGTCGCACCCTGTACAGTAAGGGTTTTAGACTTAAGGTTTATATCTTCCCATTTTAGATTGAATATTTCACCTCGTCTAAGGCCAGTATTAATCGTTAATAGTGTGATTGGTGTTAGATGGTCTGCATAGGTACAGCCACTAATATCTGGATATAACTCATACCCTCTTTTAGATCGCCATTCATTCCCTGAATCCCTACCCTTCTTTAATTTCTCATCACGCTCATAGAGTTTCTTTCTTATGTTCTTTTCCTCAGCATCACTAAGATGACGAACCCTGCCTAAGGAGGTCACTTTCAGGGGTTTTATCTTTGCTAAAGGATTGTAAGGAATAACATCCCACTCAACTGCTTTGGATATGACGGATTTCAGGCTGGCAATATCACGATTGACCGTGACTTTAGTAATTCCCGCTTTGAGTCTATCGGTTCTCCATTTCTCTATTACCCACGCATTCACCTCTAATAGTGGTCTAGGTGACAAATAATCAAAGTTTCTCTCCACTCTTTTGATTGCTTCGTTACCATGTCGTAAATGTTCCATTGCCCATTTCTTATAGGTATTGTGGAGAAACCCACCAAGCGTATTGAATCGAGTTCTTTCTGCTTCCTTCCTTTTGACTTTTCTATCAGCTTGTACATCAATACCGTTTAATACATCCCCTGATTTCTTTTCGGCAATGTCTCTAGCTTGTACGGGCGTTACATTTCCAGTCGTACCTATCTTGTAGTGTTTCTGTAGACCATCAGCATTACGGTATTGTAAGTAATACGTCATATTGCCAGATGGACTAACTCTTAATAGAAAACCCTTTATTACCGTATCACGCACGTCATACGTCTGTTTTAGAGTCTTTATCTCCTTGAGTGTACGATTGGTGAGTTTCTTTATCATATCTACATACTCGCTGGTGGTGCACCGGTGGTGCAGAGTGAGTGTACTATTATGATAGACAGATGAACAACAATCAACAAACAAACTCATTATTAACTATTAATAACAATAAGTTATATTAATTCTGCTGTTTTCTGTTGTTCTTGGTGAGACATAGAGAAATAGGGAATCAAGGCACTCATAACGCTGGGGTCGGTGGTTCAATTCCACCCATAGCCACCATTAATTCTATAGAATTAACTTATTTTGTTGGCATTTCTTTAATATAGATATCATGTTTCGAATAAGGGATCTCAATACCCTCTTTCATGAATGCTTTATAGACTGCACTATTTAAACTATCGATAATTCTCCCACGCAACACTGGCTGGCTTATCCAGCATAATAATTCAAACTCAAGACCTGACGCACCAAATTGTCTGAAGCGTACACGGGGTTCTGGATCACTACAGGTTTGCTCTTCGTTTAGACCTACTTGCATAAGAATTCCACGAGCAAGATCAATGTCAGTACCGTAAGCAACACCGACTTTAACTCTGATACGATGCTTTTCATGGCGTCCACCAGATTCATTAACAATCTTAGTATTGCCCATTACCGAGTTTGGAACGGTCACCTCAATATCATCACGTGTTAATATTCTAGTACTACGAATTCCTATTTTTGTGACTTCACCACGTTCTCCTCCATCGAGCACAACAAAGTCGCCTATTTTATATGGGGCATCCGCCATGATAAAAACACCTGAGAATAAGTTTGCTAAGGTATCCTTTGCTGCAAACCCAACTGCAATACCTATGATACCTGCCGATGCCAACCAAGCTGTCATATCTATCTTCCAATTTATGAAAATATAATAGATAGCTACAGCAATGATCAGGATGAAAGCAATGTTTTCAAATAGAGGTAGTGTTTTGGAATTTAGTACCTGGATTTTATTTGGATTATTTGCAAAACTTATGAGTCCTAACTTTGATATCCTCATCAAAAATATTGCCCATATGCATATAGCTATTGTGCATAAGATAGAAAATATATTTGATTGGATAACCCCAGATAATTTCAAGAGTAAGGTGGCAGTAGCCAAGCCGATTAGTATTATGCTAATCCGTAACGGGCGATGTAAGAATTCAATGATTTGATCATCTATGAGAGAGGCAGTTTTGTCCGTTATTTTTCTTACTTGCGTCATAATCAAGCGATCAAGAATAATGGCGAGAAGCCATGAACAGAAGATGACAATTGCTGCTTGTAAAAAAACATTATCTCCAAAGTAGCCAAGATAGGTTTCTAAAATACTTTTCCAATCATTAATCATAAACATTATCTCATTCTATGTCGTACTTAAACACAAAGAGTCAAGAGTGACACGAGTGTAGAAGAACTTACAGAAATGGCACTCTACTCCCCTGTTTAGAACGTTGTTTCCAAGACATCAGTTGTAGATTCAAGCTAACAGCCTACTAAAAAAATATTGAGGCAATAGTATCAGGTTTATTTTTTAATAATTAAATCTGGCCTGTTGCTTGAGAAGTAAATCTGAAAGCTTAATTCTTCGGCGTGATTTATTTACAAGCTGGATAATCCAGATGGCATTCATCAAACAAATGACAAGTTCTTTTACATATAGAAACAAGCATGAGCATTAACGGTACCTCAATCAAAACACCAACTACAGTTGCCAATGCTGCACCAGAAGATAGACCAAATAAGATGATAGCTGTTGCAATTGCAACTTCGAAATGATTTGAAGCACCTATCAATGCCACTGGTGCTGCATCATGATAAGAAAGCTTAAGCCACCTTGAAAAAATAAAATATCCTATCGCGAAGATGAATAACGTTTGCACGGTTAGTGGAATAGCAATCCATAATATGGTTAGTGGGTTATCAATTATGACTTCGCCTTTAAATGAGAATAAAAGTATTAATGTAACAAGCAACGCCGTTATACTCACCGGTGTAAGCCATTGCAAAAACTCTTCTTTAAACCACTCTATCCCCTTACGTTGTATAATCCACTTCCTTGAGAAATAACCCGCAATTAAAGGTAGCGCCACATAGATAGAAACTGACAATAACATTGTTTGCCATGGTACTGGCATAGAATTGATATTAAGTAATAGTCCGCCTAAAGGTCCATATAACAGAAGCATAAGTAGCGAATTAATTGCGACCATAACTAACGTTAAACCATCATTACCTTTTGCTAGATATCCCCACATTAAAACCATTGCAGTACATGGTGCGATCCCTAATAGAATTGTGCCGGCAATATAGCTACGCCATAACTCAACTACTTCACCATTCGCTAGAACTTCTGTGCCGGGCAAATAGTCCTTAAATAGATAACCGAGAAAAAAATAGGATATTGCGAACATACTAAATGGCTTGATCGCCCAGTTTATAAATAATGTTAGAAAAACTGGTTTCGGGGTTTTGGCTGATTTTAGTACGTGCGTAAAATCAATTTTTACCATGATAGGATACATCATGAAAAACAAACAAATTGCGATAGGTATAGATACCTGGTAGATCGAAAAATCATTTAAAGTTGTAGCGACATCAGGCGCAACTTTGCCTAAGAGTATTCCTGCTGTAATACACAATAATACCCAGACAGTTAAATATCGTTCAAATATCGATAGTTTTTTCGTAGCCATTATAAAACCAGTAGTTTAATAGATAGGAAGCTAATTTATTGTGTGCCATAGCTAATATTAAGTAAATGATATCCATATAATGATACCGGGACACCAATTATTTTTCTATACTACAAATTGCGCAACACCATCTCGAAATGACCAATCGATATCATGGTTTTCTGCAATGGTAATAAGAACATTAGCAGGATCGATTCCTGGATCTTTAGACAGGTTTTCAACTGCTTTTGCATAAAATGCTTGTTTTGATTTATTCGATCGTCCTGTCCTCATAATCAAGTGCATCATAACCCTGTCGCCAGTACGTTCTTGCAGTTGCAAACAATGTGGTTCACATTCGTGAATTATCTGATAACGATCATCATCAGGAAACCCCATCGTTTCTATTACTGCTGAATTAATGCCATCGGCAACGGCTTTTATATATTCGGGTGATTTACCCTTTAAAATTGAGATGTTTACTAGTGGCATAGTGTCTACCTGTCAGTCGGTGTGTTTATTGATTGTTCTAAAAATATACTAAAATATATCTGGTAAGGATGAAACTATATATCAATAATATTATTAGAATACCTAAATTTGCTGCGCTTTGCCGATTATTTTCGTTCGCTAAGCTGTGGTGAAGTTGTCGCATTGATGGCTGTCTAATCTATCGACCTGCCCCACTAAACCTGAGTTGCCAGCACGCTATCATCTGGCTTTTACATGGCATTGTCATATTTACTGATTATCTATTTTTATCTGTTGCACAGCATTCTTCTTTGCTTATATTGCCGGGGCTATTTCTCATTAATAATGACTTTAATTAAAATTTTCCTTTGCCAATTCAACCGCACGTTTTATTTGATTTGGAAATAATTTATGTTCTTCTGCCATGCCTTGCATTCTATTGCTCGCATGACTATTACCATTTTGATTTGCTAAATAAAACCACATATATGCAGTTAAATAATTCTTTTTAACAAATTCACCATTTTCATACATGACACCCAAATTATATTGCGCATCGGGTAGACCATTTGCTGCTGCTCTTGCAAACCATTCTTTAGCAATTTTGTAGTTTCTTTTTTTTCCTAAACCAAGGTAGTAATGAATGCCTATGTAATTCTGTGCTTGCGAATCGCCTTTACTTGCTAAAGACTCCCATAATATGAACGCTTCTTTATATTTTCCTTGTTCGAATAATATCTTTGGGTTATCGATTTCACTGCATGCTGATATTATTATTAATGTTATCAATAATAATCGTCTCATACTTTTCAGATCAGACTTTACTTAACGCTTGTTCTATATCTGCTATTAAATCATCTATATGTTCTATTCCAACAGAGAGCCTGACGAGATCATCTGACACGCCTGCTTTTTCAAGTTCTTCTGGTGATAATTGCCTATGTGTCGTGGTTGCAGGATGACAAGCTAATGATTTAGCATCACCAATATTGACCAGGCGCGTGAACAAACCTAGGGCATCAATAAATTTTCCACCACCTACTGCACCACCCTCTATGCCAAAACTTAATATACTCGCTGCTCGGCCACCACAGTATTTTTTTAGCAAATCATGATCCTCATGTTCAGGTAAACCCGCATACCTGACCCAACTAACCTTGTCATGTTTCGATAAATAATTTGCTACTTTAACCGCATTGTCACAATGTCGATCCATTCTTACCGGTAAAGTTTCAATACCTTGCATGATCATAAAACTATTCATCGGGGATATCGCCGCACCCATATTTCTTAGCGGCACAACTCGTGCTCGTCCGATATAAGCTGCTTCACCTAATGCCTCAGTATAAACGACGCCATGATAAGAAGGATCAGGCTCGTTCAAGCGTTTAAAACGTTCCTTATGTTCAACCCATGGGAATTTTCCTGAATCGACAATGACACCGCCGATATTACTACCATGCCCGGCCATGTATTTAGTTAGGGAGTGAACAACAATGTCACAACCATACTCAAAGGGTTTACATAGATAAGGTGTTGCAACCGTATTATCAACAATAACCGGGACCCCGTTCGCATGGGCAATTTTTGCTATCCTTTCCAGATCAGCAACATTACCAGCAGGATTGCCTATAGATTCACAAAATACCGCTTTTGTTTTTTCATCAACTAGTGAAGCTATTTGGTCATAATCAGACCCATCTATAAAACGGGTTTCAATTCCCATCTGAGGAAAAGTATGCGCAAATAAATTATAAGTACCACCATACAATCTACTGGTAGAAATTATATTATCCCCGGTTTCTGCAATAGTTTGTATTGCGTAAGTGATCGCTGCCATGCCTGAGGCCACAGCTAAACCAGCTATACCACCCTCCATTTCAGCCACCCGTTTTTCCAACACAGCAGTTGTAGGATTCATTATCCGCGTATAAATATTACCTTCGACCTTTAAGTCGAACAGGTCTGCCGCATGCTGTGTACTATCAAATGCATATGATGTTGTTTGATATATTGGTACAGCAACAGCTTTTGTTGTGGGTTCCGGTGTGTATCCACCATGGACAGCAATTGTCTCTATTTTCATAATAATTTTTCACTTTTTAGTAATGTTTTAATTTAAACATATAAAAATAATTAATATATCTAGATGTTCCGTTTATTCAGAAAACAAAGTGACTATGATTCTTATTTGATGCTTGATCTACTTCGAGAGCGTTAAGACAGGGTTCTTGCCAATCAGTAATATTATATTCCTGTTTAAACTCTCCTATAGCGTTACTGTCTTTATAAGCAAGCAGGTTTTCAGATGTTTCAAAGTGATAAACTCCACAATCTGCTGGCTGTCAGAATGTTGTTGCCATATTTTGATATCAGGGCTTCTGCAAATTTCATCCAGTCAGCCAGGTTGGCTGAACCATCGACCAGCCATTGATAATTCTCTGTTCTATTTTTAGGATTAATATAAGTAAATACTTTTTCCAAAATGCATACTAAAGAAGCCTATGCCTGTTAATTATTTTTTATTTTTCTTCTTATTTTTTTTCTTTTCTTTCTTACCTTTTTTATTTTTTTTATCTTTACTGGCTTTGTTCTTTTTGTTCTTTTTGTCAGACTTTGCAGTTGTTGATTTTTCCGAAGTTGCTTTTGAGGGACTTGAACCGGAAGAACCAGCCATCAGCTGTTTCGCTTCATTTATTGCAGTAGTAGCTCGTCCTTGACTAAAGCCTGGCGCGTCGGCCAACTTTGTAACGCCATGCTTGACTAAGGCAGCGACAGTTGTGATATTTTTGGTCTTCAAGTATTCAGTAGTTTTGGGGCCAATACCATTGACCTTGTTAACTGGAATTGTCATATTCTCTTCTCCTTATTACCTACACTTACTTTATGGGTCCATGAGTATATCAAAAAAAAATATTGAATTGTTACAAAGGTTTTTTCATCAACTCACCTGATCTATATGCACTGTCTGCCGAGGATATGGTAATGATATGTTTTCTGCGCGCAGAGCAGAATATATCGATTTATTAATCGCATACTTAAGCTGAAAATAAGCCTTTGTAGGAATCCAGTAACGTACCCCGAGCTCTATACCGTAATCTGCAAAATTCTCTATTCCGATTTGTACGCCAGGGTCAGAGACAACTTCAGAATTTTTATTAATTTCATCAAGAATAATTGGAATTACTTTCTCGGGATCATCGTCATAACTAATGGTTATTTTTTGTTCAACGATTAAATTTGCTGCAGAGTTATAGATAATCTTGCCAATAACCTGATTATTAGGAACAGTTATTTGTTCCCCGTCTTCATTACTTAGTAAGGTATATGCCAATTTAATTTCTTCGACGATACCAATAACGTTATCAATGCGAATAGTATCCCCAACGACAAATGGTCGCGTCAGTATTATCGTTAATCCTGCGCCATAATTCGATATAGGGCCTTGCAAGGCCAAGGTGCTACCAAAGACAATAGCACCAAGAGCGGCAATAAACGGTGCGATCGTAATACCGAATTTTCCAAGCGCGATAATAATGACAAAGGCAAGAAGGATGGTTTTGGCCACGCCTGCAAAGAATTTTGACAGGGTGATGTCCATATTCATGCGTTCGCATAACTTTAGAACAAGGGAAGCAACCCATTTTGCTATTTGCCAGCCGATGAGGAGGATAATAACGGCTGCGAAAAACTGAAATCCGTAATTTACGGCAATCTCGCTAGCAAGATCAGCCGCCTTTTGTAGTGCTTGTATTTCTTCTTCCATTATTGATAAGCCGAGCTAATTATTATCATTAGAATACCAGTATGGATGAACTTTTAAAGCTAATCCATACTTCTGTGCCTATAGTCAGGCTCAACTTCTCGAGTGCCTTATGCGTTACTACCGCTTGAAATTCTTCATCAGACGCTACGCTCAGCTTTACTCGTCCATTATCTTCCGTCATGCCTGTGATCTTTCCCTGAAAACTGTTTTGCATACTGGAATCAAGTTTATTTCTCGATATCACAATCTGTTTTGGGTCTATGGCAATATGTTCTGCGTGATTTATATCCTCAGGAATAATTATTAGCTGCTTTCCTGTATTAAAAGCATTGTTTTTAAAATCGATGCCGCCACTAAAAAGATTGATCATTTGATATTCAAAGACCTTTCCTTTTATTACGCTATAGACATCATCGGCTAACCATTGCGCCTGATATTGGTTGTGTGTGGTAAGAATTATTGTTTTACCCAAATCCTCTTTCAGCTTTAAAACAATTTTTTCTAATTCACAAATCGCGTCCTTATCAAGATGTGTAAACGGTTCATCAAGTATCAAAACATCAGGGTCAAGTACAAGTACTTGTCCTATAGCAACCTTTTGTGCCTCACCCCCGGATAATGTTCGAGCATTTCTATTCGTCAATGTATTGATGCCTAGTAGTTCCATTATCTCTGTAACTTTTCTTACTCGTGTCTCTTTATCAATCTTCTTTAGCTTTAGACCTAGTTCAATGTTTTTGAATGCTGTTCCTCGTAATAAGTAAGGACTTTGCTGCACATAACCCACCGTTTTCCTGAATTGATCAAGATTATATTTTGTTAATTCTTTTCCATTATAAAAAAGAGCACCGGCATGCGGGAACTTAAGAAATGAAAGTATATTAAGTAAACTGGTTTTACCTGCACCATTAGGGCCAACAATTGCGACGATGTTCGATTGCGCTATATCTACACAGACATCGACAAGATTAAATTCTGCGCCGTAATTAAACGTGATATTTTTTAATTGATACAGGTCTGTCATTTTATCTTCAGTTGAAATTGTTGGAGCACACTATTAATAATGAAAGCAACAAGTAGCAACATAAAGCCAAGTGCCAGTGCAAATTCAAAATCTCCTTTACTGGTCTCTAAGGCAATCGCTGTTGTCATCGTCCGTGTATAACCATGAATATTTCCACCCAACATCATGGCAATACCTACTTCACCAATCGCCCGCCCAAAACCTGTCACCACTGCAGCAATCAGCGCAAAACGAACTTCACCCATATATATAATACTGCGTTGAAAATAATTTGCTCCAAGTGAAGTACACGTCATGGCCAAGCGGGGATCCGCACCGTTAACAGCCGCAATACTTAAATTCCATATAACCGGAATAATCAATACGCACTGACCAATAATTATTGCTGCTGGGGTATATAACAAACTCATACTGCCTAACAATCCTTGACGATTTAAAATACCGTATAACAACAAACCAACAACAACCGTCGGTAATGCCATTAAGGTATTCAAGCAAGTCATTAAGAAATTCTTCCCAGTGAATTTATTTAGCGCAACAACAACACCGAGTGGAACACTAAGCAGTGTCGCAATTAAAACAGCTATTAAAGTAACCTTTAATGAAGTCCAGACAACATGAAACAAGGAACTATCAAAATTAATAATAAGATTGAAAGAAGAAATTGTTGCGTCCAGAAAGAAGTTTCTACTGACATGTGCTTTTTTCTCTTTCAGTAAAAAATCTTCTATAACTATGTCTGGAGAGAATAATTGCTCTCCATGTAATGTATAATCTTTAATGATTTTTTGTGCTTTATTACTGGTAATGAAATCAATATATTTTTCTGCGAGATCATTATTGATAAGAGGGTGCCGTTCCGGGTTAACCGCAATCACATGATATGGGTTATGTAAAACCGAACTGCCTTGATAATGAATATCTAAATCTATTTTATCTTTAAACGCCAAATAGGTGCCACGGTCAGTTAAGGTATAGGCGCCTTGTTCATTTGCTAACATTAATACAGAGCCCATCCCCATCCCTGAGCGGATATACCAGTCATCTTTAGGACTCTGTTCGTTCTCTTCCCATATGGATAATTCTTTTTTATGTGTTCCCGAATCATCGGCTCTTGAAATAAATTTACTTCCAGCAACATATATTTTTTTGAATGCATCAAATACAGAGCTGGCCTCATTAATACTGGCCGGGTTCCCTACTGGCCCTACTAGAATAAATTCATTATGCATAACGGGGTGTCGTTCAAGCCCGTAGCCAGAACTGACAAATTGCTTTTCATCTTCTGGTGCGTGCGTTAACAACACATCCACGTCACCCTGTTTTCCCAAACGCAAAGCTTGTCCGGAACCAACAGTAATAGTATTAATTTTTATATTGTATTCACTTTCAAAAACAGGATTTAACACCGCCATCAACCCTGAGTTTTCTGTCGTTGTTGTTATAGCGAGGCGTAGGGTAGCTGTCTCTGCATTAGCCTGAGAAAAGATAGAACATAATAATAATGTTATGTAGAGCTTTTGAATTATCTGCATTGTCTTATTGCATAATAATATTAATGTCGCAGCTTGACTTAAGTTTTATAGTAATTATGCTTTAAGTAGATAAGGAAACAAGCACACCCAGATGAAGATTGAATTTGAAACAGATATTAACGGCTATCAAGAAGCCCGTAAATTTAAATTGCTAGTAGATTCCATTCTTAAACATGAGAAATTGGATCCATCGCTCAATTCACTCGCCTCATCAATACAGTCACAATTACAGGAATTTTTATCTAATCCTGAGTTTTCGGATTTTAAAGACGGTGCAGATGATGAATTATTTACCTCCACTCACGATGAACCGGAACATTCCGGCTTTGTTAAAGTAATTCGCGATCTTTTAGGCCCAAGTAAACGTGAGATTCGGTTAAGTAAGCAACGTCAGGCTTTAATTGAACGAGCAGAACATGCCGAGATTTCCGCATTTGAGTCTCTGGCCGAGACCGCAGAAATTGGGCGTGAACGCGATGAACTCCGTGCAAAACTCAAACAATTAGAAAACGGAACTGATTAAGCCCTCAGGATGACACCTAATCGTCGTCAAAGCCCCGTTTTTTCTCACTTATTGGCTAATTTTGGCTGGAAATAAATCTATAGAAAGTGTAATTTAGCCAACCTTTTCTGCGATACACTAGAAAATTCATGAGCCAGAAGCTATACATCAAAACCTTGGGATGCCAGATGAATGAGTATGATTCAGCCAGAATGCTGGATTCTCTGGAAGAGGCTCATAAAATGACCCGCACAGAGGACCCTTCAGAAGCTGACTTGATCTTGCTGAACACCTGCTCGATTCGTGAAAAAGCACAAGAAAAGGTCTTTTCACAGCTTGGCCGTTGGCGACCCTTTAAGAAAACCAACCCAAACCTGGTAATCGGCGTTGGCGGTTGTGTCGCAAGTCAGGAAGGCGCGGCGATTCTCGACCGAGCGCCGTTCGTGGATATTGTCTTCGGGCCACAGACACTGCATCGATTACCGCAAATGTATACTGATGTAGTACAAAGCCGAAAGCCAATCGTAGATATTTCATTTCCCGAAATTGAAAAATTCGACAACCTACCTAGTCCAAAGGCTGAAGGGCCCAGTGCTTTTGTTTCAATCATGGAAGGCTGTAGCAAGTATTGCAGTTTTTGTGTCGTGCCCTACACGCGCGGAGAAGAAGTCAGTCGACCCTTTGACGATGTAATTACTGAAGTCGTCGAATTGGCAGAACAAGGTGTACGCGAAGTCAATCTTCTTGGACAAAATGTTAATGCTTATCGCGGTGTTATGCATGATGATCAAATCGCAGATCTCGCACTACTGATTGAGTATGTCGCTGCAATTGATGGCATTGATCGAATACGATTTACTACATCACACCCGCTTGAGTTCTCAGATAGCCTGATTGAAGTTTACGGTCGAGTGCCTGAGCTGGTTAGTCATTTACATCTTCCTGTACAAAGTGGGTCTGATCGAGTTCTTGCGCTAATGAAACGGGGTCATACACGACTGGAATATAAAAATAAAATTAAACGTCTGCGTGCAATCAGGCCAAACCTGAGTATGTCGTCTGATTTCATCATTGGTTTTCCAGGTGAGACTGATAAAGATTTTGAAGAGACAATGAATCTAATAAATGATATCGGTTTTGATCATTCATTTAGTTTTATCTATAGCGCTCGTCCTGGCACGCCAGCATCCAGTCTACCCGATGACACACCAATGCAAACCAAAAAAGATCGCCTATCAATTTTACAAACGCGTATAAGCCAAAGAGCAGCTGAAATCAGTGCGGCTATGGTCGGCACAACTCAAACTATTCTGGTCGAAGGGTTATCAAAGAAAGATAATAAACAACTTCGCGGCCGGACTGAAAATAATCGTGTCGTAAATTTTAAAGGTTCACAGGAACTTATAGGCCGATTTATTGATGTTGAAATTACTGAAGCACTACCAAATTCATTACGTGGTTCTTTAGCAGATTCCGAAGTGCTTGACCAAGCGGCCAATCTCTAATCAATTAATAGTTAGACAACTATCAATACCACACCTTCAAACGATTTATTTCTAGAGCCTGCTGATAACCAGCGTTTGTCGAATTTGTGTGGGCCTATGGATCGTCATATACGTCAAATCGAACGTTATATGGGCGTAGAAATAAATAATCGCGGTAATAGCTTTCATGTTAGCGGTAGTCAGAAATCAGTTCAGCTCACACAACAACTGCTTAAAGAAATGTACGCCATCACAGCATCCGAACCACTATCATCCGAAGGCGTGCATCTCCATTTACAAAGTATGCAGATGGAAGATGAATTAGCAGAAGACGTTGCAGATGAAGTTTCTATTAAAACAAAGCGCGGCATGATCCGGGGTAGAACAACCAATCAAAAACGCTACCTGTCAAACATTCAAGAAAATGATATTAATTTTGGTATCGGTCCTGCAGGCACAGGAAAGACTTATCTCGCTGTCGCCTGTGCGGTTGCAGCCATGGAACAGGATCGTGCGCGAAGATTAGTGCTGGTAAGACCTGCTGTAGAAGCGGGAGAAAAGCTAGGCTTTCTGCCGGGAGATTTAGTACAAAAAGTTGATCCCTATTTACGACCGTTATATGACGCACTATATGAGATGTTAGGCTTTGAAAAAGTTGCTAAATTAATAGAAAGAAATGTAATCGAGGTTGCGCCATTGGCTTTTATGCGAGGTCGCACGCTTAACGAGGCATTTATTATTCTGGATGAAGCCCAAAATACGACGATAGAACAAATGAAAATGTTTCTAACTCGAATTGGATTCAATTCAACAGCGATAATCACCGGTGATATAACACAAGTTGATCTGCCTGCCGGCAAACAATCAGGCCTTCGACATGTTATTGATATTTTAAATGATGAAACAGGCATAAGCTTTACTTTCTTTAAATCAAAAGATGTCGTTCGTCATCCATTAGTTGCTCGAATCTTAAATGCCTATGACAGGCATGAGCAAGGCAAATCTGATAATCAAGTTTAGTTATTTACAACTATAATGAATGAGATGATTGAGATTCAAAATGCTTCCAACATGAGTTCACTCCCCGCTGACAATGTGATGTCGGAATGGGTAAGAAATGCACTTGATGAACAACATCAAGAAGCTGAAATAACGCTTCGTATCGTTGATGAAGAGGAAGGGCTGGCACTTAATAAGGCATGGCGTAAAAAAGAATCAGCGACAAATGTATTATCTTTTCCTGTTGGCGAAAGACTGAAACATGCCCCAAACCTTCTAGGTGATATCGTTATATGTGCACCTATAGTTAAACGAGAAGCAAGTGAACAAGGTAAACCGCTTGATGCACATTGGGCGCACTTAGTTATTCACGGTGTTTTGCATCTGCAAGGTTATGACCATGAATCAAATGAACAAGCCAGCATCATGGAATTAAGAGAAATTAAAATATTGAAAAACATAGGCTATCAAAACCCGTATGAATAAAAGGGAACATCATGAGCAACGATAAACCTATTAATTATAAAAAATGGTTAAAGCGTTTTTCCAGTCTGTTTTCAAACGAACCGGAAGATCGTGGTGCTCTTATTGATATTTTAAGAAATTCTGAACATCGAAATCTACTTGATAGTGATGCATTGCTAATGATTGAAGGGGCTTTACACGTCTCAGAAATTCAAGTACGCGACATTATGATTCCACGCGTACAAATGATTGTTATTGAAAACGATGCCAAACCTGAAGATATACTGTCTGTCGTTGTCGAATCAGGTCATTCGCGTTTTCCTGTTGTTGGTGACACAAACGATGAAATAGTCGGCATATTATTAGCTAAAGATCTTTTGCATTATTATGCCAACCCCAAGAAGGACTTTGACATGAAAGATATGATGCGGGCAACCGTATTCATTCCTGAAAGCAAAAGGTTAAATGTATTGTTACGGGAGTTTCGTACTAGTCGTAACCATATGGCGATTGTTATTGACGAATACACCGGGGTTGCTGGTCTGGTTACTATTGAAGATGTCATCGAAGAGATTATTGGCGAGATTGAAGATGAACATGATTTTGAAGAAGATGAAACCAACATTAACATGCACGACAATGATCGCTATACCGTTAAAGCCTTAACAACTACAGATGAATTGAACGAATACTTTGAAACAAATATTGATCATGATGAGTACGAAACGGTTGGCGGCCTGGTTATTAACGCCTTTGGACACTTACCAAAACGAGGCGAGACCATAGACTTCATGGACTTTAATATTAAAGTTTTAAGAGCCGATAAACGCCGTGTGCACCTGTTACTTTTTACCCGTCTTAATTTAGAAAAGAATGCTGACGACGCTGCTGGCTCAGAATAGTCAAAAGTCTAGCTGTTAGACACAAATCTTCTGTGATGAGATTTTTACAAAATAAAGTACTCGTAAATCGAATATCTGTCATCGCACTAGGTGCTTTGGTTCCTTTTGCATTCTCTCCATATGATCTTTATTTGATTAGTATAATTTCACTCAGTATTCTTTTCTGTTTTTGGTCAAATACCAGTTCACCACGCGAATCATTTATTCTTGGCTATCTATTTGGCTTTGCTATGTTTGCTACCGGCGTAAACTGGTTGCATATCAGCATCAACTTATTCGGCGGTGTTAACATTATTGGTGCGCTTTTATTCACCTACATCTTTATCGCATATATTTCACTATACCCGGCATTATGTGGCTATCTAGCAGTTCGCTTCTTTAAACATACCAGAATCATTGCCTTACCTGCACTATGGTTATTGACTGAGTGGTCTCGCGGGTGGATGTTGACGGGTTTTCCCTGGCTAAATATCGGTTCAAGTCAAACTGATAGTGTTTTAGCCGGTTTCGCCCCTGTACTTGGTGATTACGGCGTTACATTCTTTGTCTGCCTATCTGCTATGACAATAACTACATTGATTACTGGCAACATGAGGCGGAGAGTAATTGGCGGGTTGTTACTAATGCTCATCATATTATCTTCATCTATATTGAATAAAATTAATTGGACGAACGATTTAAATAAAGACATAGATATCGTTTTGGTTCAGGGTGCAATACCACAGGAGCAAAAGTGGAAACCTGAACAGCGTCAAAGAACCTATGAAATTTATTCTGATTTAAGTAAACCCTTTTGGTCATCTGATCTTATTATCTGGCCGGAGACTGCGATACCTTCTCTATATCATCTGGCCGATGATTTTATTATTCCAATTTCCAGTGAACAATTATCCAGTAATGCCATGTTTATGAGTGGGCTAGCTTATAAAGATTCGATATCTAACGATTATTTTAACAGCGTTCTATTGATCGATGATGAACATCATTTTTATCACAAAAACCATCTGGTTCCTTTTGGAGAATATTTACCGTTTAAATCTTTTCTCGGTGAGATACTACGTTTTCTAAATATACCCATGTCTGATTTTTCCTCAGGAGATCCTGAACAAAAACTATTTGAGACTGAAAAAGGTGTCTTTGGCATGAGTATTTGTTATGAAGATGCCTACGGGTCAGAAGTAAGAAAAGCCTTACCTGATGCTAATATTTTAATTAACGTTAGTAATGATGCCTGGTTTGGTGATTCGCTTGCGCCCCATCAGCACCTGCAAATGGCAAGAATGCGCGCACTGGAAAACGGCCGCTACCTATTGCGTTCAACCAATACTGGAATTTCTGCTGTCATTGATGACAAGGGCAAGATTATTTCTCGTTCACCGCAATTTAAAGCACATGCACTATCTGCAACAGTAAAACTGTATGCTGGTGCAACACCTTATAGTAAGTTTGGAAATAGCCTGATATTAAGCTTTTGCTTTATAAGCTTATTTATATGCTTCTTATTTAACCGCAAACTCAAACCTGCCATCAAGAATCACTAGACTGTCTTACTGAACTTATCTGTTCGAGTCGTGCTTTTAACTCGGGTTCATTGTCAGCCATTGATAGCACATCCTTACGACTTAAGCGTAATAACGTTGTTGATTTAATCGATTTAACATTAGCTGTTCTCACCTGTGTACCTAACAATGCCATTTCACCAAAGAAATCACCATCTCGTAATTCGGCGATGGGCTCACTCTCATGCCCAGACTTATATACCGCTACCAGACCATGAGTAATGATATAGAGTGAATCACCTTTTTCACCTTCGCCAATGACTTTATCACCAGCCAGAAAGGTCATTGCCTTTGCATGCTTAGATAAACGTTCCAGCAAATCAATCGAAAGACCTTTTAACAGAGGCACCATACCAATCAAATCATGAGGCTTTAATTTTGGAGCAGGATCAGAAATTGGTTGTAAGGCATCTATTGCTGCATGTATACGTCGTTCTATATTAGCGAACACCTTGGAACCGATTTCACCATTATGATGAGCTTCTTCAGTAAAAAACTCGGCTGTAACTAATGCAACATTGGCAAACAATCTAGTTTCAAAACGTAAGTAAAACTCAGGGAAATCTTCAGCTATTTTTTCCAGTCGGTTTTTTCGACGTGTCGCACGATCTTTATACTTTTCAATAATCTGATTTTTAAGTTCTTCACTAAAATCATCAATGCGGTTGATCTGTTCAATCACTTTTTCGCATATCAATACACCAGCAATGTCGCGCTGCAAACTTTGTGAAAAACGCAGGTACTGATAACGGGCCAACATGCCTGCAGCAAAATCAAGCTCGCGAAATTGCTTAATCAATGTATTTTCAAGTCGAACAAATAGATTAGATTTATTATTTTCTTCAAATGACATATCGGCTTTTGAATCAATCGACCAGCTCTCGCGATCACGCTGCATTGAATTCTTAATATTCATGTAGGTGTAATATTGCAAGAAGCCAATATCGTACAGCGTCTTAAGTTCCTGCATCTCAATACGTAGTGCTGTTATGTAAGCATGGCGCGTTTCAATATGATTACTGGACTCATCTTCACTGACATTGAATATCTGTTGTGTCTTTTTTTGAATCAATTGTTGGGTGCTGCGTGATATTAAATTTGCTTTATGAAATGATTCTAGTATCTCTTCTGAATGGAGTTGCGACTGGATCAGACCGTGTTTTAATTCGGCTACTTCTTCACCGGTAAATTTATCAAAACCCAATTTCTGCATCAGCGGTCGAATAGTTGGTGCATTTATCAATAATGAAAATAAAACAACGCCCAGTGTTATATATAAAATCGTATCACGACCGGGCATATCTAACGGGATAGACAGTACAATCGCTATTGCAAGTCCACCTTTCAAACCACCCCACCACATGATATGCCGTTCACCTAATGAAACATGTGGCAACTTAAACATTTTTATTGTTGCCGGCACCATGCTATAGATCCCTGCCGCACGCGAACCTAAGACCAATACAATTGCAATCGCAATACTATCGATGTGCGAAAAAAGTTGGGATATATCGACAGAAAGTCCTACCAACAAGAATAAAAGTGAATTACAAATTAATGCCAAGACATCCCAGGTTTCGTCAACTGTTTCTCGTTCGCCCTGTGGGATGCGGCTGACACCAAAAATACCCAAGGCAATCGCTGCAGCCACGACAGCCATAACGCCAGATACATGCATGATATGTTCTGCGATAGCAAAGCTGCCGTATGCCAATACTATCGACATGATTATATAAGAGCTCATGCCTGCCCGAATTCGGTACAATAATTCACTCAAGACAATACCAATGATGCCGCCGACAAAAAGGCCGCCAAAAAATACTCTAAAGAACTCAAGCACAGCAAAACCAGCATCCGAGGCTGTAAATTGTTCCGTAATTGCCAGACCAAGAATAATATTAAAGAAAACGATCGCTGTTGCGTCATTTAATAATGATTCACCTTCTACCAGAATAGTTAATCGTTGTGGTGCACCGAGCTCCTTAAACAGCGCAATAACAGCTACTGGATCAGTCGCTGAGATTAGGGCGCCAAAAAGCAATGCATGAAAAATATTAAAATCTTGAATCATCCAGAGACCAACACCAATTAATCCGGCGGAGATAAGCATTGCAGGAATTGCCAACACCAATATCGGAATTATATCTTTCATCAATAGACGCGCGTCTAGATTTAACGCCGACTCAAAAATCAAGGCAGGTAAAAATAAGAACAAAACAAGATCTGGAGTTAACTGAAATTCAAGTAATAGTCCAAGCTCAGGGTAATGACGTGCAATTGAGCCGAGGATGATACCTAAAATAACCAGAAACACAGTATAAGGTACCGGAATATTTTTGCAGATAGCCGCTGCAATCATCGCAATGGTCAAAAGACCCATTACAACTAAAATGACTTCAGATAATGGCATAGCTATTCTCCTTGCTTATAATGTATATCAAGACTAAGGATCGCGCAAAGTCTAGTTACGAATTTCACCAACCTCGTCGGAATACCGATCCAGAACAAATACTAACGCCAAACCAATAATCATCATGACGATCGAAATTAATATCTGATGACTAATTCCTTCAGGAATATATGGCACCGAAGAAACCAGTCTTTCTTTATCCCGTATAATTTCATATAAACGTGTCTGAAAAGGCCAGATAACGTATAAAGAAGCGATTAATAAGCCAGTGATAAAAAGGATGGTCTGCTGATAAAATCTTTTTAATAAATATGAAAGCAGTCGACTAAATATAATAACACCGGTAATTATACCAAATACGAATGGTATTATAATTGAGAAATCAAAATGTCCTATTGCGTTAAAAATATACGCATATTTTTTTAACATCAATAATATAAACGAACCAGAGATCCCCGGTAAAATCATAGCCGATATTGCAACTGCTCCACATAAGAAAATAAACCAGGTATCGTCCGGTGTAGATTCCGGTACCATCGTTACAACAAAACCACCAAACATAATGCCTACTATTAAAAACAAAACTCTTTTTAACAGTAGACTCAATCCGAGGTGACGAAACAATATAACTATAGAGCCTAATACAAGACCAAAAAACAGGCCGTAAATAATCTCAGGTTGGGTACGTATCAATGTGGGTAACGGAACTACGCGTGTAAAAAACAATAATGCAGATACCGCACCTATTCCTAACGGAATTAAAAAGCCAAAATGTGGTCTGTTGATTATACCCTTTATATTAAAAGACATAATCATTCTCAACCATTCGCTATCGAATGACTTAATAGCATTGATTAGTTGTGGATAGATACCAAGAATAAATGCCAATGTGCCGCCGCTGACTCCAGGAACAACATCCGCAGAACCGACACAAAATCCCTTCGCAACTAACTTTATTCTGTTCTTAAGCATAATGACTAATTGCTGTGATAATGCGCACTCAACTCATGTACCGCATTGATAAATACACCTGCATTCTCCGGATCAATGTCTGGCGTAATACCATGCCCCAGATTAAAGACATGACCAGAACCATCGCCAAAACTTTTTAGTATCAATGCAACTTCATTTCGTATTGCCTCTGGGTTGGACTTTAAAATGGCAGGATCCATATTGCCTTGTAATGCAACGCGATCACCTATTTTTGATCGAACCTGACCAATATCCTGCATCCAATCAAGCCCAACAGCATCACAACCCGTATTAGCAATATCTTCAATCCAGCCAGCGGCACCTTTTGTAAACAAAATAACAGGTATTTTATGGCCTTCATGTTCTCGTTTTAATTCATTGAGAATTTGTTTCATGTAAGCAAGAGAAAATGCATGATAAGCCGGTGTCGTTAAGACACCACCCCATGTATCAAAAATCTGAATCACTTGCGCACCTGCATTTATCTGTGCGTTCAAATAAAGAACTACAGCCTTGGCAACATGATCTAGTAAGAGATGCAAGGTATCCGGTTCCTGATAGAGCATCTTTTTTATCTTACCAAAATCTTTACTCGAGCCACCTTCTATCATATAGGTTGCTAATGTCCATGGACTACCGGCAAAGCCTATCAATGGCACACTACCATCCAATTCTTTTCGAATTAGTCGCACCGCATCCATTACATAACCTAACTCATCTTCAGGATCAGGCATGGGTAGATTCTGAATATCGGCCAAAGAAGTTATCGGATTATCAAACTTGGGGCCAACAGATTCTATTAACTTCAAACCAAGACCCATGGCATCAGGAATCGTCAGGATATCCGAAAACAAGATTGCTGCATCTAGCGGGTAGCGTTCCAGCGGTTGCATAGTGACTTCACAAGCCAGGTCTGGCGTTTGGCATAAAGTGACAAAATCACCCGCCTTTTCGCGTGTAGCGCGATATTCTGGTAAGTAGCGCCCTGCTTGACGCATCATCCATACTGGCGTCATATCAACGGGTTGACCCAATAACGCTTTTAGAAACCGATCATTTTTCAATTCTTTGGACATAACAATTAACTATGTGTTTTAAATGGGAATTGGCACTAAAAAAACAGGAATGTGTTTACTTGGAAACAATTCCTTAATTTTGATATATCGATATTATACCTGAATGGCATATTAGGTAGAGATACTTTTCCGTGCCTTGATCAGATTGACGAGAAATAAACCGGACTTATTTTTTCTTTATATTGCGGATTGCTTTTTCTGTCGCTTTCTTGATGTTGACCAACTGTTTTTTCTCCCACTTTTCACCCGCAACCAACATTTTATGAATCTTTTTTTCGCTGATTTTCATCAACTGCTTTTCACGCTTGAGTGCCGACTTGAGTTGACTTTTTAATACAGAAATTTCATCCTGCGCAGCTTTTTTGGCCAGCTTTAAATCTTCCCCTGCAGCAAGCCTTGCATGTCGAAGGGCATCTTTAGTTGCATCAAGATCTTGCTTAAGTCTATCAGATAATGCTTGCCGGCTATTTACTGCCGCACGCACTTGTGATGATGCCGTTTTTTTTCGAGCCGTCTTTTTTTTGATTACAGTTTTCTTCTTGCTTACTTTTTTCTTTGCTTCCACCATCACGCCTTCTCCACTTAACGAATATTTATTCCATCACAGATACATATTAGTAAATAAACCGCATTTATCCTTGATCTGTATCAAATTGTTATGAATATTTATTAGACAAAACACTCACAACACTTGGTCAAATAAGAAGTATAGGACATAATTAAACAATAAATTTACATGAAGAGAGACCCGATGAGCATTCCCGTTAGTGAACTAGTTGAAAGAGCCAAATCACACTGTGATTGCATGGATCCAGTCGCGGCAAAAATGTTTTATGACCGTCACGATGACGCCGTCATTATAGATGTACGTGAGCCTGGTGAAGCAGAAGAAACGAAGCTGAATGACTCAAGCAATATTCCTCGTGGTCTTCTGGAAATGAAAATAGCTAATGTTTGCTCAGAAGACAACACACCAATACTGCTACATTGTGCTGCTGGTGGCCGTGCTTCCTTATCTGCGCATACGCTCGAAATGATGGGATATTCGAACGTACATGTCATTGATGCAAAATTTGATGCTATAAAATCTGCGTTTGATCTAAGTGACTAAATAGGCACTATCCGCCTGATGTCATTTTGATAATTGTTCTATCATGCTTAATATGATGATGATATAAAGCAGCTGATACATGTCCGAGAATAAGCAACCAGACGATCAGTGACCCCATAATATCCTTATGGAAAAAATCAATCGGCTTTTCAAATTCCTTAAAGCCTAAGCCCATCCAGTCTGCAACGACTGTTTGAAAGACTACGGTATCTTCAAACTTTGGAATATCGAATAAAAAGAAATACTCGGTATTAACCCCCGTACCAATATAACCAGTCAACGGCATGCTAATCATCATGGCGTATAAAATATAGTGTCCAACATGTGCAGCCATATTTTCAAACCGAGTCCCGGGTTCTGCTTCAGGAACTGTATCTGTATTACGCCAAATAACCCTGAGTATTATTACAACAGCGAGAGATATTCCTATAGAAAGGTGTAACTGCAGGGCAGTCCAGTTTTCTGGAGTTTTTTCTTCAGTAAACCAATGTCGATAATAAACGGAACAATAAGACACTAGGAAAAGAAACGCTGTTAGCCAATGTAGGCTCTTGGCAATAACGTCATAATTTTGAGACGTATTTTTTAAGCCCATGATGAATCTCTACGATGTGGCTCGTCATAGTTAATAATCGGTCCTACCGGCACAACACCCGTTGGATTAATAGTCTTATGGCTCCCGTAATAGTGCTTTTTAATATGGTCCATGTTGATCAAGGGCGTGATACCTTTGTGTTGATATAAATCTCGCGTATATGCCCAGAGGTTTGGATAATCTACCAGGCGTTTCAGATTGGTTTTAAAATGACCAACATATACGGCGTCAAAACGAATTAAGGTTGTAAATAAACGCCAATCTGCTTCAGTAGTTTCATTACCTAATAAATAGCGTTGTGATGATAGTCTTTGTTCCAACCAATCCAGCGTATCGAACAATGGCGTTAATGCCTCTTCATAAGCATCTTGTGATGTCGCAAAACCACATTTATAAACACCATTATTGACTGTGTCATATACACGCGCATTAATATCATCAATTTCTTTGCGTGATACTTTTGGATAATAATCACCCACTTTGGCGCCAAGATTATCAAAGGCACTATTGAACATACGAATAATTTCTGAAGATTCATTTGACACGATAGTATTAGTTTTTTTATCCCATAAAACAGGTACCGTTACTCTACCTGAGTAGATTTCATTGGCTTCAAGATATACATCACTGAGGCATTTAGCATTAATAATCGGATCTGCAATAACACCAACACCATCAGCAAATGTCCATCCCGCGTCGCCCATGTACCAGTGCACCACTGAGAATGAGATCATATCCTCCAAACCCTTTAAGCCATGAAAAATTAATGTGCGATTTGCCCAGGGGCACGCGTGCGATACATATAAATGATATCTATCAGCTTCCGCCTTAAAACCAGCGCGTCCACTAGGCCCTGCACGACCATCCTCGGTCACCCAATTTCTAAACTGAGCAGCCGATCTAACAAACCGACCTTTGCTTGCGTCCGTCGGATACCAAACGTCATGCCATTTACCATCAACTAACATTCCCATTTTATTTTCCTAAATTCTGTTGTTTTGATAATCTTCAAACGCCTGTAAAACTTCCGCTTTGGTGTTCATGACAAAAGGACCACCACGTGCAACCGGTTCGAACAACGGTCTTGCTGATGCCAATAAAAAACGGCTTTCAACATCTGTTTCGACGTAAACACTATTTCCTTTATGCAGTACGCCCAAGTTCCGTTTATTAAGCTTTTCCTTACGATTGCCTACAGACAGCTCACCATTAATGACAAATATAAATGTGTTGTCATCCAAACCAATAGTCTGTTGAAAACTTTGCCCTTTAGCCAAACTAATATCCATATAAATCGACTGCGTATGCCGACTTATCACTGGCCCGCTTGTACCATAATTAGTCGTGCCTGATATTACACGCACCTCGGCACCATTCTCTTGTTGTTCCAAAGAAATCTTATTAGCTGGAAATTCTTGATACTCAGGCTCTCCCATTTTTTCAGCGGCGGGTAAATTCACCCACAATTGAAACCCCATCAGTAGCCCATCTTTTTGCTCTGGCATTTCTGAATGCACAATGCCTTTTGCTGCCGACATCCATTGCACACCACCAGGTTCTATTACGCCCTCATGACCCGCATTATCTTTGTGACGCATTTGTCCGGCCAAAAGATATGTCACTGTTTCAAATCCTCTATGCGGATGACTTGGGAAACCTCCAATATAGTCTTCAGCCTGGTCAGATTCAAAAGCATCAAACAGTAAAAAAGGATCCAGCATATTCACTTCTGGTGACCCAATGATACGGGTTAACTTTACGCCGTCTCCATCTGAAGCAGCGATGCCAGATGTAACAATTTTTAATTCTCTATTTTGTGTGCTCATATTCTTATCTAAAATTTAATTTTTTACACTAGACTCTGAACAGCATTTACTAACTGGTCATTTATAACTTTGTTTTTTATAAGCCCTGTTTCCATATCAAAATTTTCATAGAAACTGGGAACAGATAAACTTGATTTAACATCTCCATCAAAATATGGAGCTGAATTAACCGCCGTAGAAAGTACACTTGCAGCACCCCCCGGCCCGGGCGATGTAGACAGTAACAACATCGGCTTATTCTGAAACACTTTAGGATTGATACGTGAGCTCCAGTCGAACAAGTTTTTATAGGCAACGCTATAGGAGCCATTATGTTCTGCGAAGGATACGACCAACGCATCACTTTCAGCTATCTTGGTAATGAACTTTTTTGCCAATTCCGGTTGACCTATCTCAGCTTCTTTATCTTCACTGAACAAAGGCAGTTCATAATCATTTAAATCTAATACTTCTACCTCGACATCATCCAAAAGGCTAACAGCATAAGCAGCCAACTGCTTATTGATCGACTTTTTGCTACTGCTCGCACCAAATGCAATTATTTTCACTGGTCACCTCATTATGTAAGTTCCTAAGCAGTTTATATGTTGATAGTTTTAGAATAAACATCAATAATAAGAACTTATTGTTCACTTTTTGAGAACTATGGAAATGGGTCAATTAGAGGATATGAGTATGTTCGTACGTGTGGTCGATGCCGGGGGCATCAGCCGTGCAGCTGAGCAACTTGGTTTGGCGAAATCCGCTGTCAGCCGCCGCCTAGCCGACCTGGAAACCCGTCTTGGTGTAAAACTACTCAATAGAACAACCCGCAAATCAAGCCTTACCGAAGCAGGTCAATCTTATTACGAGCGTGGCATCAAAATCATTGATGATGTGACCGAGCTAAACACACTGACCACTGATTCTAATACTGCTTTAGAAGGCACGATAAATCTTGCTGTCCCCTTATCATTTGGATTAAGTCATTTATCCAAGGCAATAGACCTATTTATAAAAAATAATCCTAAATTAGTTATTAATATTAACTTTTCTGATCGGCAAGTTGACTTAATTGAAGAGGGCCTGGATCTGGCATTTCGTATTGGAGACTTAAAGGATTCGAGTTTAATAGCACGTAAGATTTCGCCTATAAAAATAATTCTTTGTGCAAGTCCAGAATACTTAAAACAATTTGGCACGCCTAAAATTCCTAGCGACCTAAAAAACCATCGATTACTTCATTACAATGTCTCAGGGAAATCACAATGGAAATTGGAAGATAGGCAAGGAACAAAACACATTGTGAATGTATCCTCAAACCTAATTGCAAATAATGGCGATTTCCTAAAAGACATGGCAATTTCTGGACACGGCATTGTCTCTAGTCCAACGTTTATTTCATGGCAGGCTATATCGAGAGGCGATTTAGTCCCTGTCCTGAGCAATTTTAAATTGCCTCAGGCAAATGCCTATGCAGTTTATCCGCAAACACGCTATCTCTCTCATCGTACGCGCGAATTAATTAATTTTCTTATCGATTACTTTGGTGAAAATCCTTATTGGGATCAAGGTATAATCATGTAAATTTATAACAATGAATATATCGTTATGCTGGATTAGACTTCTTGACTCTCCAATTTAAAACAAGATAACCCAGCACACCCGATAACAGTGAACCTATAATAATACCTAACCTTTCATCAAAGAGTAGATTAACATCCGTCTCTTCAAAAGCGAGTGATCCTACGAAAAGGCTCATAGTGAAACCAACGCCGCATAACAATGAAATACCATAAAGATGCACAAGATCCATTCCCTTTGGCAGGGAAGTCAGTCCTGTTTTCAAGGCCACCCAACAAAAACCAAAAACGCCTAGCTGTTTACCCAGGAATAACCCTGCTGCGATGCCAAGTGGTACTGGATGTAAAACATAATCTAGTCCTATTCCTTCAAATGAAATACCTGCGTTTGCAAAAGCAAAAACAGGTAACACACCATATGCCACAACAGTATGCAGATCATGCTCAAGTTCTTTAAGCGGCGAGCGTTCAGGGTTCTCATTAGATTTTAAAGGAATAAAAAATGCGACTAATACACCTGCCAAGGTTGCATGAACACCTGACTTAAGGACTGCAGTCCACATAATAATCCCGATAAAAATATAGGGCATGACACTCGTTACATTCTTTTTATTTAAAATATAAAGCACAGGCACCAAGGACAATCCGATGATTAATGCATTTAACGATAAATCACTGGTGTAAAATAAAGCGATTATTACAATTGCCCCTATATCATCAATAATCGCAATAGAAACAAGGAAAATCTTAAGGCTAGTAGATATACGATCCCCAAGTAATAACAGAATACCAATTGCAAATGCGATATCAGTCGCAGCTGGAATCGCCCAGCCTTTGATGGCTATTGCATCACCCCAATTTATCCATGAGTAAATTATTGCTGGTACAGCCATTCCTCCTAAGGCGCCCATCGCGGGTAAAATAATACTGCTCGGGTCTGATAACTCGCCTTCCATGATTTCACGTTTTAATTCCAGACCGATCAGGAAAAAAA
>JGI20151J14362_10000462_pt1 | contig 29763 bp, 54 predicted proteins | sample COG_01_FD_14362 | JGI IMG/M metagenome (IMG submission 14362)
AACAATTACAAAAAACCTTCTCGTAAAAAGTTTACGAGAGAAGAAAGACCAAAACAAGGTTTATGTGTAGAAGTTCGTGGTAACGATATCACAAAGGCGTTAAGAATATTAAAAAAACGTATGCAAACAGAAGGTATCTTTAATGAAATGCGAGAACGAACTTCATTTCAAACTAGAAGTGAAAAGAAAAGACTTGCAAAGGCTGCTGGTAGAAGACGGTGGTTAAAGAACAAAGAGAAACAAATAGAACAAAGAGGTTACTGATGGCTGAATGGAAAGAGGGTAAATCAAAACGTCCTAAAAAACGTAAACCCATGACAGAAGAACAAAAGAAAGCAGCTGCAGAAAGACTTGCAAAGGCAAGAGAGGCAAAAGGGCCAATACAATATAAAAATGTATCCCCACATGTTATCGCATTGCCTGACGACCATTTTCTTTCCTACAAGAAAGTTAGAGAGTGGATAAAACACAATAGAGAAAAAGCATCACCACTTCGTGCAGAGGTTAGAAGGAATGTCAAAGGTTCTATTGCTAAACTTGCAAGTATTGAAGGATACATAAGACAGATGAATCATTATATCCAACATGGAAATTGGTGTAGTGATTATTATGGTAAAGACGAACAAATGAGGGTAAAATGGAAGACGATAGCACCAAAACAGCAACAGTAATAAAGGGGCCTTGGAAAAAACAATCTGCAAAGAAAGTAAAGACTCCAAAAGACCCATTACAAAATCAATTGCAAGAGGACTTATTATTTGCAGATGATTTGACAGAGCATCTTATGGTGCAATTAATCCACACAATGGGTGAAAATGGTTTTGATTTAAAAGACCATAGGTTTATTCGTGATATTGGATTTATAAGTGAATGTTGTAAAAGTATAATATTTAGAGATATAGGACTTAAACACCCAGTCCAATCCATTATAGATAAACTAATGAATGGAACAAAAGGTCAACTATATCATTTTACTGAAAAAGAATTATTTGAAATGTTAAGGAAAGATGATGGCAAAAAGAAAACGTAATACACCATTTGGTGGAAGAAAAAAATTTAATAGAGCTGTAATGAATTCTGATATGGACGGTAAAGGAAATAAAGCAAGTCATGTTCAAGGTAGTGCAACAAATGCTGGTGAAGAAAAAATAGAATTATCTTGGAAACAAACTTTTAGTCCTACAATATTAGAATCAAGAGTGCCACAAAAGTTTATTGATATCATTAACAAAGCTGGTGATGCTGTTTTAGCAGATGATGGTTTATCTAAGAAGTGGGATTTTTCAGAGAGTCTTGTAGGTAAAGTATCTAAAGAAGTTGCAATACCAATGTATGATAAACAAGATTCCCAATACGCTTTAATGATTTTAAGAAAATATTGCCAAGAATATTTAAAACAAATGCAAAAATGGGGTAGGTCATATGAATGGAATAAAGCAACTAATGGTGCAGAACCTAAAGAAGAAAATATTAATATTACCCAGAGTTGGATTGTAAGTCAATACAAGAATGAATACAACCCATGGCATAAACATAGTGGTCATTTTTCTGGTGTGATATATTTAAAGATACCAGATGGTATGGAAAACCATTTTGTGAAGGAAACGCAAGACCATTATCCAGCAAGTGGATTGATTGAGTTTGCATATGGAGAAGCTCAAGATATGAGAAGTGATACCCTAATGGTAAAACCAGAAGTAGGAATGATATTAGTATTTCCTTCATGGTTAAAACATAGTGTCTATCCATTTTATTGTGATGGGGAAAGAAGGTCAATGAGTTTCAATGCTTACTGGCAACCACCAACTAAGGAAAACAAGTGATAATAATTGATATGAATCAAATCTCATTAGCAAGTCTAATGATGCATTTGAATATGACTAAACAAAAAACAGTTGATGAAGGTATGGTAAGACATATGATTCTTAACTCTATTCGTTTATATAGAAATATGTTTAAAGAAAAGTATGGTGAAGTAATACTAACTTATGACTCTAAACATTATTGGAGAAGAGATTTCTTTCCACAGTATAAACAAAATCGTAAGAAGGCTAGAGAGAATGACTCAAAAGATTGGGATAATATCTTTGGTGTTCTGAATAAGATTAAGGCAGAGTTCAAAGAGTATCTACCATACAAATACCTAGAGGTATATGGTGCAGAGGCTGATGATATTATTGGTACACTATGTAAAAAAGAGAGTGAACCAACTATGATTGTATCTGGTGATAAAGATTTCATACAGTTACACAAATATAAGAATGTAAGACAATACAGTCCTATCCTAAAGAAACATGTAAATGGACATAATCCAGACACCTATATAAGAACACACATACTAAAAGGTGATTCTAGTGATGGCGTGCCTAATGTATTATCACCAGATATTACATTTACAGAAGGATTACGTCAAAGACCTTTAGGAAAGAAAAAGATAGAAACTTGGTTAGAATCTATGGATAGCATGCCAGAGGAAACCAAGAGAAACTATCAGAGAAATGAGAAGTTAATCAACCTAGATAAAATACCACAAGAACTAGAAGAACAGATTTTATCTGAGATAGATGGAGCTCCTCATGGAGATAGAAGTAAACTACTTAATTATTTTATAGATAATAAACTAAAAGAATTAACTGAATCGATAGGAGATTTTTAAAATGGCAGGTGACACATTATTATTTTCAGAGATACTTGATAAAGTACACAAAGCAAAGACAAAAGGACAAAAGATAAACATACTAAGAGAACACAATACAGAGGCTCTTCGTATGATAATCAAAGCATCTTTTGACCCAAAGATTGAATGGGTATTACCAGAAGGTAATGTTCCATTTAAAAGGAATGATGCTCCAGAAGGAACAGAACATTCCACTCTAGCATATGAAGCTAGAAAACTATGGCACTTCATTAAGGGTGCTGATAACGCAACTGTACAGTTTAAGAAAGAACAAATGTTTATACAGATGTTGGAAGGTTTACACGAAAGTGAAGCAGACCTACTTGTTGCAGCTAAAGACAAAAGATTGCACCAAGTATACAAAGGCCTTTCAGAACCAGTAGTAATAGAAGCATTTGGTTGGACTGAAAATTTTACAGTTCCAGAAGCACCAGTTTATCCACAGGCAAGTCGGTCTGCGAGTGGTATAGCTGAATAGGAGAATACATGCCTGAAATATTTCATGTGGCAATATTACTCATATGTTTTAATGGCAACTGCACAAGTTTTGAAAGTGTGCCTTTCATACAAGAGACAAGTCAAGAACAATGTCAAAATATGTTAAGATGGACTTTTGAAACTCAAGCAGGGCCTTATTATGATGAAAGAATAGATTTTGAAAGGGATAAGCCAGAGGACATAGATATCGTATACGCTGGGTGTGACCAGACAGGAAGAACACCAGATAATTCTAATCAATGGAGAATTATTGAGGATATAAACCCAGACTTGTATAGACCTTCAAACCCAGATGATACACGCTGGCAACAAGGTAATAGCCCACTAACTGATATGCCACCAGAAGACCCAAATAAGTGGGATTTAACAAAGTAAAATTTATTAAGATTTTATGAATATTCTGTTTACAGTATTTGTTTTCAATAAATACTACAGAATATTTTATTCTATAAGGGAGAAAATAAATGAAATTATTCATAACACTTCTAGCAACATTATTTTTATTTACTGCTTGCAAAGAAAAAGAAGCTGAGGCTACTGACAGTAATTGGACTAAATCAGAGCATAACTATAAAATACAAAATGGTAATATGGGACTTGATATAAGAACTTATTATCGTTCTGATTATATGCATATTGAACCTTCATACAAACTTGATAAAAAGTGGTATGACGTTACAGCAGCTGTTAGAGTAGCTGAAGAAGATGGTGCAAGAGAGTATCGTCCTAATTTAACTCACACTCTAATTAAATGGAGTCCAGAGGATACAACCAACGAAGATGGTTCAGTATCTAAATCTAACACTAAGTTTTCGTTAGGACATAAAGTTGAGTTTAGAAATTATGAAAATGAGTCAACTGACGACAATTGGCGTTATCGTTTAATCGGTAATGTTTCAATCGGTTTAGGTGACAAACTAAGTGTTTGGGGTAAAGTACAACCTCGTTGGACATTTGGTCAAGGACAAACAGAAGACACTAAAATTGATGATATCAAAAATCAAGCTGGTATAAGAATCAATCTTGATGAGAATATGAGTTTTAGTCCGTATGTAGAAGTTATCGCAGATAAAGATATGAAACAACAATCTGCAATGATTGGTACTGCATTATCCTTTACATTCTAACAATACCAATTTTCTCTTGGTTGTTCACCGTAATGGTGATTGCCATTATTTCAACTTTTGGTGTGGACATTGGAGAAAATGCATTTAATGAATATCTAATTATTCTAGGTATTGTTTGTACTTATATTTTCATAAAGAAAATTAGAAAAAGGGGTTGACAAACCCCTTTTTTTATTGTACAATAGTTATATTGATTACAAACAAAGAAGGTTATATTATGAAAATATTATTTGAAGCTGCAACATTAGGTTTATGTTGGTTTACTATTATTCTTGCCCTAAACGCATTTATGGGTTAACAGTTTGGTTCGCATGACACACCTCTCAACCTCATCATCACAGTCATGCGAATCACTTCCTAGTGATTCGGTAATTTGCCATTTGGTGATGTAATATATGATGAGGTAAGTCATTGTTTTTACTAGGAATTTTTAGAGGGGTTGACAAACCCCTCTTTTTTTGTTATAATAAGGTATATTCAATGAGAGAGGAAACAAATATGAAAACAGTAACAAAACAATTTACAAACATTAAAGACGGTATTGAAAACTTAATTAAGGCTGCAAACGCAGATTATTGTGATGGAAATACAAATGAAAGAATGTGTGAAGAATTCAAGAATGGTTGGACTATCAAAGAAGGTAAAAAATACATTGGTATTTACAAAACACTAGGTTCACAACAATGTATCTGGGGTGGTGTCGTAAAAAAAGATAGTGCTAATGGTCTTTTGAAAAAAGGTGATATTCTAAAAGCTGCTGGTTACGGTGCATACACAATGGTGGGTGCTGGTAAAAGAGGTAATGTCCTAGAAGGTAATTTTGGTGTTGTTTGGACTGGCGCTAACTATTTATAATAAATGAGAGGAAAATAATATGAGTGATACTTTTTATAGTAATGATGATATAATGCAAGAGATAGATGACTTGCATGGTAAAGTTGACAATATAAATGAACAACTTGGTTTAATGATGAAATTTATGAAAGGGTTACAAGCTCAACTAGGTAACGAAGTTGATTCCCTTGCAAAATTAACAAAATTAGAAAATGCTAATTTTAAAGAGTCTATCGACATTTTAAATAAATTAAAAGTAAAGGTAAATTAATATGAGTAAACTAGTAGCAATATTAATAGTAGTAATAATTCTAGGTGGAATTACATTGTGTAGCATGGGAGTATAAAGATGACAGACGAAGAATATATTAAAATGAAAATGAATGAGAATGTGCTACAGAAAGTAACACCAACACATACTAAAGATTGGTATATAAAATGGGCTGCAAGTATAATATTACTAGTAGGTATGTTACTTACTGCTAATCAGATATATCCACTAAACATATTTGTGCATTTAGTAGGATTAGCAGGTTGGTTAATAGTAGCTATGATGTGGAATGATAGGTCACTTATCATTATAAATGCAGTAGGTATTGCAATCATGGCAAATGGATTGATTAAATATTTCGTAGGAGCATAACATGACCGAAGAAGAAATTTTAGATTTAGATAATATAGAATTAAGTGAATCTTCCAATGATTTCGAATGAAAGAGGTAATATAGTTGAGGTAAATGGCGGCAGTAAAAAACAAAAAGAATTTACAGCCAAAATTGCACATTGGTGTATAAGACAACTTATGCCACGAATGAGAACTCTGGATATCTATATTGATTTAAAAAAAGAATTAGATGGTAAAGCAGATGGTTATTGTTGGGAAGGTGGAGATAACCGACAACATTTTATAGAAATAAAAAAGACATTAGAAGGTGATGATTTTATAACTTGCATCATGCACGAAATGGTTCATGTAAAACAACAGGCTCGTGGTGAGATGCAACCTATGTTAGCTGCAATGGAAGCAGAGGCATATGAAAAACAAGAAATATTATTAGAGAGGTGGAAAGATGATAAATGAAATATTGGTAGCAGGATTACTATTCCTAACACCAACAATAGATAAGGATAAATCAGACCCCTTTATATTATACGAAGCAACTTGTCTTGCAAAGAATATGTATTATGAAGCTCGTAATCAAGGAACTGCTGGTAGACTCGCAGTAAGTAATGTAGTATTAAATCGTATGAGAGATAAAAGGTTTCCTAATACCGTCTGTGAGGTCGTAGAACAAGGGCCTGTGCGTGAGAGTTGGAAGAAGAATGGTGTCATGTATCCTATTAGGCATAAGTGTCAGTTCAGTTGGTTCTGTGATGGTAAAAGTGATGAACCAAAAAATGTAAAAGAATATGAACAAATGTTAAATTTTTCCTTGACAATGTTATCAAATAGTTATATACTTATAGACATAACAGACGGTGCTTTGTTTTATCATGCAGACTATGTAAAACCTAGTTGGGCAAAAACAAAACATAGGACTACAGAAATTGGTGACCACATATTTTATACATGGGATAAATAATGAATATATTTTATTTACATAAAGACCCTATCAAAAATGCAGAGTATCATTGTGATAAACACATTGTGAAGATGGCTACAGAATACTGTCAGTTATTGTCTACTGCACACAGAGTGTTAGATGGTCAGATGTATCTAGGTAAGACTAAGAACAATCGCAATATCAAGAGATGGCGTCTACCAGATGAACGTGAGGATATACTAATGAAGGCAAGTCATGTCAATCACCCATCAAATATATGGGTGCGTGAGTCCAGAGAAAACTATATGGAACTTTATTTTATCTACATGGCTACTCTTGCAGAATATACTTACCGATATGGTAAAATTCACGGTTCTAGTAAAGCATCTATGATACTTCAAAGACCACCAAAGAATCTTGTTTCCAATAAAAATACCGAATTGACACAAGCAATGCCAGATTATTGTAAGATTAAGAATGACCCAATATCTGCATACAGAAATTACTATATAAAAGAAAAGAAAGATTTTGTAAGTTGGAAGAATAGGTCAATCCCAGAATGGTTTCCCTTAGAAAACCATCTTATTAGGAGTTAATATGTCAGATGAGTACGAAACACATGACGCATTTATGAAAAGAATGATGAAAGAAGACTCTGCAAAGAAAGGTCTTTCAGAAATAGAAGTGCTTAAAAAAGATATGGCACAATTAACAGAAGCATATTATTCAGCTATAAAAAGAATTAAAGAATTGAATAAGGACATTGGTCGTTTAAGAGAATATTTAAATGCAACACATGAAATGAGAAAAGTAATAACGCCAGAAACTTCTGAAGAAAAACTAAGACACTATATAAACGTAACAGCAGATTTAAGAAAAAATATATCTGAACCAAAAGTAGAAGAAAAATATGATGGAGAAGCACCATCTACTTTAGCATCATTTTATAAAAACTAGTGAGAATATTATGCCGACTTATATATTGACGAATACGAAGACTAACAAAACCTATGAGGAATTTTGTTCATGGGATAATCTACAAACAATATTAAAAGATAACCCACACCTTAAACAAGAGTTAACAACAGCAGCTCTCGTAGGTGACCATGTTGCATCTGGTAATCCATCTGGTAAAGGTATGGACGGTGGTATGAAAGAGGTGTTCGGTAAGATTGCACAGAACCATCCAAACAGTCCACTTGCAGATAGATTTGGTGATGGTAAGAATGTCAGACAAAAGAAAGTAAAGACTGTTGCTAAGAAACATGGAATAATATAAATACACATGTGTAAAGGAAATATATTTTTAAACGAATATCCTTCTACACAGAGGGAAGAACTTACGTTTTTCCCTCACTTATTATTGAGGAATGATAATGTCTAAAAAACAAAAGTTAGAAATTGGCTCAGGTAATTTAATATCTATAAAACCTATTACAGACAATCAAAAAATAGTATTTGAAACATGGAAACAAAAAAAGAATCAGTTTCTATTTGGTTGTGCTGGGACTGGTAAAACTTTTATATCTTTATATCTTGCATTACAAGATGTAATGAACCTACAAACGAAGTATGACAAAGTTGTATTGGTGCGTTCACTTATACCCACAAGGGAGATAGGGTTCTTGCCAGGCGATGAAGAAGATAAGGCTGCATTGTATCAAGTACCTTATGCAAATATGGTACAGTTTATGTTTCAACAACCTAATGAACAAGCATTTAATATGTTGTATGATAAACTAAAACAACAAGGTAGTTTGTACTTCTTATCTACCTCTTTTTTAAGAGGATTAACATTTGACAATAGTATTATTATTGTAGACGAATGTCAAAATTTAAACTTTCACGAACTAGACACTATTATCACTAGAGTAGGACAAGATTCAAAGATTGTATTCTGTGGTGATTTTGGTCAATCAGATTTATCAAAAACAAACGAAAAGAATGGTCTACATGACTTCCTAAGAATACTAGAAGAAATGGAAGAATTTAACTGTGTAGAATTTGATATCGGTGATATTGTTCGTTCTGGATTTGTAAGAAGCTATTTAATTCAGAAAACAAAATTGGGATTGGGGATTGACTAATGAATATACAACAACTAAGAAAACAACTGGAAATAGACGAAGGAGTAAAATATGACATTTACCTTGACCATCTCGGCTTGCCTACTTTTGGTATCGGTCATTTGGTTACTAAGACTGACCCAGAAAGTGGACAAGCAGTTGGGACTTCCATCAGTAAGGAAAGAGTCGCCGAATGTTTTGACATGGATGTCCAGTCCGTAATTAACGATTGTAATAAACTATATAAAGATTTTGAAGATTTGCCTGAAGAAGTACAACAAATCATAGCTAACATGATGTTTAACATGGGTTACACTAGATTGAGTAAATTTAAAGGTATGAAGCGTGGTGTAGATTCTAAAGATTGGAATCAAGCTGCAGATGAAATGGTGGATAGCAGATGGTATCGCCAAGTAACTAACAGAGCAAACCGATTGGTCGAAAGAATGAGAGCAGTTGGTACAAAACTTGGAGCTCGTGATTTTTAAGTAAGGTATTATATTATGAAATTTAACCATGAAACAGTAGAGTTGCCTCCTATAACAGCAATAAACAAAGATGGTGTTCGTGTCTACGAAACACCTCAGGGGAAATACTACCCTTCAATCACAACAGTATTGTCAATCAGAAATAAAAAAGGTATTATGGAATGGCGTAAAAGGGTTGGAGATGATGTTGCAAACTATATTGCAAGGACAGCTGCTAATCGTGGTACGAAAGTCCATCACATGGCTGAAGACTATTTAAATAACATGCATTTGAACTGGCCTAATAAATGGTCAGAGCACCAAAAGAGTTTCTTGCCGTGGTGTATGTTTCAAAAACTTTCCCACAGACTAGAGAGTATAGATAACATTAGAAAACTAGAGGCTGGTTTATGGAGTGATAAGTATGGTCTTGCTGGACGTGTTGATTGTGTTGCAGAATACGATAACGAATTATCCATCATAGATTTCAAGACATCAACCAAAGAAAAGAAAGATGAATGGATTGAAAACTATTACATACAATGTGCAGCCTATGCTGAGATGTATGAGGAAAGAACTGGTGAGGCAATCAATCAACTTGTAGTGTTAGTCGTTACAGAAGATGGAACAGTTCAAGAGTTTGTTAAAGAAAAGACAGAATATATTCCGTTATTAAAGGAATCAGTTGATAACTGGTACAAAGAAAAAAACTTATAGGAGAAAATTATGGTTATAGGAAGAAAAGTTCCAAATGATGTTACGTTTAATACAAGAGTTAGGAACGAATATTTGGGTGGAGATAATCCATACGAATGGCAAGAAATGACAACAGATGATTACTTTAAAGGTAAAAGAGTTTTGATATTCTCATTGCCAGGAGCATTTACACCAACGTGTTCAACAATGCAACTGCCAGGTTTTGAAGAACATTATAGTAAACTTAAAGCAACTGGAATTGATGAGATATATTGTGTATCTGTAAATGACTCATTCGTGATGAACGCATGGGCAAAAGACCAGAAGTTAGAAAATGTAAAAGTTATACCAGATGGTTCTGGAGAATTTACCAGAGGTATGGGAATGTTAGTTGACAAAAGCAATCTTAGTTTTGGTAGAAGGTCTTGGAGATATGCAGCTCTAATTAATGATGGTATTGTAGAAATGTTCTGGGAAGAGCCAGGTAGAATGGAAAATTGTCCAGATGACCCATATGGTGAAACAAGTCCAGAAAATATATTAAGCACTATAACTAATGAATAAAATCCTATCTTAACTATTGACAAAGACAATACTTTTGTGGTATATATAATATACGACTTGTTGAAGTGGAACAAAAGGTAGACAGGACTGGGGTGCGATACCCCACGCCTCCACCAAATCTAGATAGTTCCGAATTAGGGGGCGAAATAGGTTCGACTGGTATCACATAGTGAAATGGAGAGTTGTAGGTTGACTGCTTTATAGGTCAAAAGACTAAATGCAAACGATAATTTTGCGTATGAAGGTTATGCTCTAGCAGCATAATTATTCGGGGTTTTAGGTGGACTACCTAGCAACAGAATGTCCACCATAGTTAAAAGGGAGTATTTCTCATGTGGAAATCACCAATAGTAAAAGAAGTAGCAGTAGGTTTAGAAATCAATTGTTACGCATGTGCTGAAATATAATTAGTACAAATTGGTGGGGTGCAACGCCCCACCTTAACCTTTATTATGACGGAGTAATTATGGAAGTGAAAGAGCCAGTACAAACACCTAAAGTATTTTCATTAGAAATAGAAAATATAGTCAAAGAAAAAAAATTAACACATATGGACGCCGTTTTATGGTATTGCCACAAGAATGGTATTGAACCAGATAAAGTGTCTAGTCTTATTACAAAAGCACTCAAAGAAAAAATAGAGAACAATGCTAGAGAGTTAAACTTTCTACCTAAGACAGCTCAATTGCCTATATGAACTTTATAGAAACCTATAAAGTAGACCATGACATTTGTGATAAATTTATAGATTTATTTCACCAATTTAAATCTCATCATTCGCATGGACAAATAATGAAAAATGATGAAAAGGGTGGTGTTCAAGATAAAAATGTAAAAGACTCCACCGATTTAAGCATTAACTGGTGGAATTCACAATCTCAACCTACAGTAAAAAAATATCAAGAAATATTAACAAATAATTTTTTAGACTATAGAAAAAAATATGAAATGGTTCAACAGTTAAGTATAGGTCTTGCAAATATTTTTAACATACAACATTATAAACCAAATGGTGGTTACAAAGCTTGGCATTTTGAAAGACACCACAATGAACAGTTAAGAATTTTTGCATTTATGACTTATTTAAATGATGTACCAGATGGTGGTACAGAGTTTTTATATCAAGATTTAACATTAAAAGCAAAAAAAGGTGATACTGTAATATGGCCAGCCGAGTGGACTCATACACATAAATCACAAATATCAACAACACACGAAAAGTATATAGCCACAGGATGGTTTAGTTTAATACCAGATAAAGATAATGGAAGCAGTTGAGGTATATCAGATGTATTGTGCATTGAAGGCACACTTTGCAAAGGGTGATTATGACTTTGTTAAATACAATGGTAAATCATCAGCAACAAAAAGTTCTTTCTGGAAACGTAATGACAGACACTTCTTTGTACGAACATCACGCAAATATAAAGACAAGGATACAATCAAAGATTACCTATTGTCAAACTTCATCAAAAATCAAAAAGGGTGGCTAGGTGATTTTAGTGATGAGAACTATGTGGAGTGGAAGAAACGTATGCAGAGTTTGACCTACACATTTGAGCAAGAGATAACCCCACTACTAGAGAATAATTCATTCAATGACATATTTGAAATACCAGATGATACACACCCAAGACTATTAAAAGAACATCTTGGTAATCGTGTATCTATGGAAGCCATGATTATCCTTGACAGTCTTGTAGAATATACAAAGAATTGGGATAAGAAAATGAGTGGTGATGTGGTTTGGCCTAACATAAATAAAATGTTAAAAAACTACAAAAAGTTCTTGACATTCGATAGAAAAAGGTGTAAGATGATTCTTATGACATTAATAAAACAGGAGTAAATTATGTCCAATAGTTCAGAAGGTTTTTTTGAACATAAATGTGTGAAGCAATTAGAACGTATTCGTCAGTTAGAACATGAATGTTCAGAGTTGCAGATTAAATACAATGAAATGGGTGAGAGGGTTAAGAAACTTGCTAGTAGACAACCAGAGTGGCCTCAAGGGTATCGTCCAAGACGACATTTCAACAAACGTGTATAAAAAAGTTATAGTATATGGTAATGGTGAATCTAGACTAGGTAAAGTCTGGCCCACAAGTATACCAAACAGTATAGAAACATGGGGTTGTAATGCAGTCTATCGTGATATGAAGGTTGATAATCTTGTATCCGTAGATTATAATATGCAACAAGAGATATATGAATCTGGATATGCTTCAGAGAATACTTGTTGGTTTACCGATTGGGAAATACTACCAGCATTTAGTGGTATCGTAGATATTATGAGAGATACAAATCCAGCTGAACTGATAAAAGAAACATCAAGGGTTGGTAGAGGTAATGTTGTTATACAAGGTAAAGAACCAGAAACAGTTCATGCAAATGTAAAACAAGCTATGGAACAAAATCCAGATTTGGATTATGAAGATTTAAAATTAAAAGCAGAAATGAATGTAGGAATATACATCACATGGGTTGATGATAATGATATGGTCAAAGGTATTGACTATCCTANTGGTTGGTCTGCTGGAAATACTGCACTACACCTTGCGTGTCAAGGGGGTGCTAACGAGATATACATGTTAGGTTTTGACAGTAGTGACTACAAAGAACCACTAAATAACGTGTATAAGGGTAGTGATAATTATCTGCCCGAAACTGCAAAGGGATTTAATCCAGTCAATTGGAATAATCAACTTAATACTATATTTAATGAATATACTATTGTGAATTTTAAGTGGGTTAATCCAATACATAAAATGATTAGTGAATATCCTAATGTAGAATATATAACATACGAAGATTTATACAATAACATACGATAACATAAGGAGATAAAAATGTCGTTAGATTCATTACGAAAGAGCAATTCGCTCGATAAACTTCTAAATGCAGTAAAAGAAGATTCTGCACCTCAAGAAAAGAAATCCTATAAGGACGATAGATTATGGAAACCAGAGCTAGATAAGTCTGGTAATGGTTATGCAGTCATTAGATTTCTTCCATCTTGTGAAGGTGAAGATTTGCCTTGGGCAAAACTGTGGAGTCATGCTTTTCAAGGGCCAACTGGTCAATGGTATATAGAGAACTCTCTTACTACCGTTGGGGGTAAAGACCCAGTTTCAGAACATAACACAGCTCTGTGGAATTCTGGAATTGAATCAGATAAGGAAATTGCAAGGAAACAAAAACGTAAGTTGCAGTATTACTCAAACATATATGTTGAGAGTGATTCTAAGCATCCAGAAAACAATGGTAAAGTTTTTCTATTCCGTTATGGGAAGAAAATCTTTGACAAGATTATGGCTGCAATGCAACCTGAGTTTGAAGATGAAAGTGCAATCAATCCTTTTGACTTTTGGAAAGGTGCAAACTTCAAGTTAAAAATCCGTAAGGTAGATGGATACTGGAACTATGATAAGTCAGAGTTCGATAGTCCAACTGCGATTTTAGATAATGATGACGCCATAGAAAGTCTTTGGAAATCTCAGTATTCTCTGAATGACTTTACTGCTGACAGTAACTTCAAGTCATATGATGAGTTGAAAATCAGATTAGACACAGTTCTTTCTGGTAAAACTACTGTAGGTAATGTTACAGATTCAATAGAAGAAGAAACTGTAGCCGCACCTAAAGTGGATACAACACCATCTGAGGCACCTAAAGTTGCTGATTCCGTAGATAGTGAAGACCAAGACTCTATGGATTACTTTAATAAACTAGCGAACGCTTAGTTTATGGAAACACGGTGGGCAAACCTTTAAATCCTCACGACTAGTCCCTGTTGATTTATAAACTGCTAATGCACCCCAAGAGCTCTTAGGGGTGCATTTTTTTTGTTAAATTCCACCATAACTAAGTTTACTAATAAGTGGGTCACCAGATACTATTGGATTAGTAGAAGTATGACTACTATTATACATATTATTTTGTGTTGGTGCTACTGCTATATTATTTTCTTTTGATTGTACTACATCTTTTTTTATTTCTTTTACAACTCTAATAAGAACTCCGTCAACAATTTTACCTATAATCTTTACTCTCTCACCATCTACAATGGCGTTAATTTCCCCACCTGACATTAAAAGTGCATCATCTCTTTTTTTGCTTTTATCAGCCATAACTCCTAAACTATTTTGAACTTGTGAAGTCAGTTGTTTGTCTTCATCTCTATTGTTCTGCAAAAAACGTATAGGCTTCATAAGAATCCTAAAAAACTCATTAGCGTTAGCAGCAAGCCTTTGGTCATAACCACCTAAACCATCTTTAAATGCATCTTTGCCCAATACTCCTGCTATAAATGCATTATTAGTCGCATTTGGTATATAAGGATTTAAAAGTGTTTGATTATCTATTCTTTGTCTTTCGTACTCATTTAAAGTCTTTGCATATTCTATCATAAATTTTTTATCTTTAGCACTAGCCGAATTATACATTTCCTCTACTCCTGCTCCACCTTTTTCATCAGTAGTCTTAAACATTGTTTCTTTTAATCTCTCTCCTGGCTCAGAAGCTTCCATTGCAAGTAATTTATTTTCTGCTTCACTATTGATACCAAAAAGGTTTGCTATTTTGGGGAATGCTTGATAAAATGCTTCTCCTATAGCAGAAACTATTCTTTTAAACATGATTTTTAGGTCATTTCGTACACCTACGAAAAAATCTTTTTCATCAGTTTCATAACCAAATAAACCTTTAGCAAGTGACCTTGAAAGAGATTTAAAAAATAGCACAAAATCATCTTTAAATTTTGTAAAATTATCTTTAATTTGTTGAAAATAACCTTTTTGAAGTTTTTTCCCAGTTTTCCCATAAATAGGATTATCATTATCATCTACTAAAGTATCCCTTCCAAAACCAAATAATGAACCAACCAATTTAAAGAAACTCATTACAGATGTTTTAAATTTACCTGCTGTGTCATCCGTTTTCATTTCATCTAATGTACCTGTAAAAAGACCTGTAATAAATGTAATAGCATCTTTTACGCCTGGTATTACTTTTGTTCTAAGAAGTTCAATAAATTTTGGCCAATGGTCAGAGTTAAAAAATTTATCTAGCAATAGTATTCCACCTATAGCAAGACCACCTTGAATTAATTTTTTTATTACACCAAAAATAGTTTTCCCACCTGATTTAAATGCCGCACCTATTCCAAGACCTCTATTTAATTTTCCAATACCTTTAGCTAAATTTCTCATTACTCTATTTTGATATGTTGCAAATTTTCCTGCTTTTAATAAAGCAGATGGTGCTTTTTTTCTTAACTTAGTTAATCTATCTAATATTTTTTGCCTAGCTTCTTTTCTTTTTTCAGCAGCTAGTTGTGCTTCATCAAGTTTTTTTTGTTTATCAGCAGCTATTTTATCTAAAGCAAGTTGTTTCTCTGCTTGTTTTGCTTGTTCCTCATTACCTTTTTTAATATTTTCTGTAGTTTTATCTTGAGATTTTGTTATTAATTCTGTTGAAATTTCTTGACTTTCTTTTTGACCTTCTTTTTGATTGGATATAAGTTTATTAGTTGTTTTAACTTCATCTATAAGCAGTTTAAAATTTTTATCGTCAGCCATGATTGTTTCCTACTTTTTACTTGAACCAGTATATAATCCAAACCATGCTGCACCAGCACCAACAACTACTGAAACTAAACCACTTTGTTCCATTGTAGGTGCTTCTAATGCCATGTACCATGTGACAACTTTATATAATAAGTAAATATACGTTGTTATGAATACTCTTGGAAATATTCTCCATTGGTCAACTGCATACGCTAAATCAACAGTTTTTTGATATTTATTATCCATTTCTTTGATTTTCCTTTTTCATTTCTGCTTCTTCTTTTTTAATATGTTCTATCAATAATCCTGTGTATACTTCCCTTTCCCAAGGCATCATATTTTCTAACTCCATCAAATTATATTTATGGTGTTGCATCAACGCAAAGTTAGTTTTATAATAATTATTTACTGAGTCATGTGAAAGGGCTATACTAAAAAAGAGTCCATACCCTCCAATGTCATCTTACTCGTTACTTTTGTATTTGGATTTGTTATATCAACCACCATTTTTACTTTTGGCATGGTATCAAAGAACTTCATCACACCTTCAAGTTGTTGGGTGCTAAACTGGTCAATAAAATTATCTATATCTTTATCAGAAATATCAATCCTACTATAGATTGTATCACCATCATGCACTTCATGTATGCAACTTTTCAATATAGAAAAAATAGAATCTGTTTCACTACCCTTTTTGTCTATTGTTCTTATATTATCCAAAGTAGGATATTTCATATGCATGGTAATGTTACTTGTAAGGGGTATTTTATCTGTATGACCCTCACCTATATCAACATCTAGTTTTGTTAAATCAATTTTTGTAGGAACACGAGTCTTGTTATCATCTGGACATAAAAGATTTAATTCTACCATTTCCCCTACAGATTTTGCTCTTAACTGTAAAAATATATATTCGACATCAAATAAATTAACAGTCTTTACATCTACCTTTCCAAATGTACAAGAACTAATTAAAGTTTCCATTGCATCATAAATTTGATTGTCATCTTTACTTTCTTCTGCAATCATTAATATTTTTTGTTCTTTTACTAAAAATGGTCTAAATTTAACTTTTTCGCCAGTTGATGGTACTTCCAACGTATATGTTGGAGATTCTAGTTTTGGTAATGCCATAATTTTTCATCCTTTATTATACTATAATCTTGAAAGAACCTTTGGAATGTTAGCTCTAAAGTTTCTTTCTATGTTGTTCACGATTAAATCACCAATTCTTTCACCTAAAGGTCTTGGTAAATCGCCTTCGTCTGTTAAGTTTTTCCAATATCTATATGAGAATGAAATTCCAACTGTTGAAATAGTATTAGCAGCTGCATAATCTAAAGATACTGGTTCAACACTTTTTGGAAAACATTCGACCAATTCAACCCCATATTTTCTTCTATCTTGTTCGTCTAGTTGATAAATTTGTATACCACCAACATAACTATTGTAATATCCAACATCAAATGATATTGGGTCAAATGCAAGTCTTTGCCATGTTTCAAAGAATGTTTTTTCTCTTAAATCAGTTGATAATTGAAATTGTGCTTGCAATTCTGCAAAAGAAAACCCTTGAACAATATTTCTGACTGGCCCATAAATATTCGTATCTTGTTGTGAGTCTAATGTTCTGCCTGGAAATGATATTTGACTACATCTCAATGATGTTCTTCTTACAGTACCATCTCCTTCATTTTGACCCATTATCAGAGCCCATAAATTTTTTTCTTCAGACCTACCTCCACCTTTAAACCCATTTGGTGGTTGGATAAGAATTTCATATCTACTGGGACGTGCATATCCATCACCACTACGAAATTGACTAAGAATTTCATTAAGAACACCATATGCAGTACCTTCTAATAGTGGCCCTGCTTTTCCATATTTTGCCATTAAATCATACTCCTTGAATCTGACCAAACTTTTTTCTCATTAGCTTTGCTAAATCTTTGAACTGGTAATAGGGTTGCGACAACAAACTCATCTGCATCTACCTTACGAAATGATGATTTGACATGACCAGCAAGATATCGTTTGATTGTTGGTCTTAATATTGGTAATCTTTTTAATTGATTATATTTTCTCAACACATTTAGTTTTGTTTTACTGTCAAAATTAGTGTCTGAGCTATAATCCATCAATTCATCTAATAGTCTTATCCTCAATGGTATGGGTAGGTAGTGTAGATTGATACCTAAGAAACCATCTGAATATCTCTCTATGGGTAGAACCAAAGGAAACCTATCATAATATGGTAATGTCTTTTTAAATTTTGGGTCATAAAAAAACATGTTTAGATTACCATAGAAGGGTCTAGTGTTTTGTTTTCCATCTCTTATTAGTTGCATAGCAGAAGGTTGGCCAAACTCCTTGATTTTATCTCTAAACCAATCAGTAGATTTTGGACGACCTTTAGCAGCCTTAACTACACTCTGCATATATTTACTGGGTACTTGTGCCATACTACTATTTATACTTCGGATTCAAGTGGTCTTCAGTAAGAATTTTAAATTCCATACCTCTGTTCTCACAATAATCTATCGCACACTTCCATTTGGCTTGGTTGATACCCCAAGTCTTGACTTCGTTATACCATCTCTTGGTTTTACGTTTAGGTATTTTAATAGGTTCTTTACATTGAGCCTTAGGTTTGACCTCAATAATAAACTTTTTATATGTACCATCACCTTGTTTTATCTTGATATAGAAATCTGGGAAGTATCTATGCATTCTTCCGTCCCACGGCGACCTATAGGGCACTATAACTTCCTCACTACCCCATTCTACAACCTTCTCATTCCTATCACAATATACCATAAACTTACGTTCCCACAAAGAACGATAGATTACCTGTGATGGATTGCCAACATATTTCTTGGGATTGTTGGGAATATATTTTCCTTTGTACGACATATTATATAACTCTTATAAATAGTTTAAATCCTATAGGAGTATTTATACATGCCATTTTCATTTCGTACAGCAGCTTTAAATTTTGGAACTTCTGTTTTAACAAATACTATTTCAAACGCTATATCTCGTAAAAGTGGTAGAGGTGGTTCATATGATTTTGCAGATTTAAACAACTTTAGTGAAGGCCTTGGAAAACTTGGAATGAAAAATCTTAGATATCCCTTAGATGTAGAAGCAGCTCCAGGCTTAGGAAATCAAGGACATTATATTATGTTCTTTATTAATGAACAAACACGTTCAGAGTTGAAGGTTGGCAGAGGCACAGGATATAGGGGAGGTACAGGTGTAGGAGACCATGGCTTTGGTTCTAATACAAAAGGAAATTATAACTATACAGCTCCAAAAAAAAGAAGTACCTATGGTTCAAATGAAGAGGATAGAGAAATTGATGGACTTAAGCTTAATGCTACAAATAAGGGTAAATTAAGAACAGAATTTGAGTTTGAAAATTTAAATAGAAAACCAGTTGGTGCTGGAGAATCAACAGTATTCGTAAAGAGAAGAGCAACAAAAAGATTAAATACTGCAATTAGTATGTACATGCCAACAGGAGTTAAAGCTACATATGGTGCAAATTATCAAGATTCTGCTATAGGTCAAGGTGCAAGATTTGCTGCTGACCTTTATTCTGATATCATGGCAGGTACAAAAGCTAGTGATGCTGTGTTAGATACTTTAGCAAATGACTTTCCTCAAGCTGTAAGAGAAGCAGCAATACTTGCTGCATTAAAATTAGCAGAAAATGTTCCAGGCTTTCAAGGTGCAACAGATGTATTAGGAATGGCAACAGGAGAAGTTGTTGCAGAGAGATTAGAACTGGCTTTTAGAAATATTAACAAAAGAAAATTTCAATATACTTTTAAGATGTTACCAAAAAGTCGAGAAGAGGTTGATATGGTACATGAAATAGTTCTTGCGTTTAAAAAACATATGTCTGCATCATTTAAAGATGGAAATAGGTCTGGAAAAACATTAGTTGTGCCAGACACATTTAATATTGAATATATGTACAACGGTAGTGGTAATCAATACCTTCATAAAATATCAGAGTGTGTATTAGAAACAGTAGATGTATCGTATGGTGGCGACAGATATAAAACTTTTGCTGGAGTTGATGGTAAAGGTGCTCCTCCAGTAGAAACCACATTATCTCTTAATTTTGCAGAACTAGAATTAATTTCAAGAGAACGTATAGAAGAGGGATTCTAATTATGTATTTTCAATCCATTCCAAAAATACCTTACGATTCATATGGAAATTATGACTTCAAAGTTGTTACCAATTTATTAAGACGTGTCGCTGTTCGTGCAAAAGTAAAAGCAAACACATTAATGTACGACACCTATGATGTAAAGAATGGTGAAACACCAGAGTCTATTGCTTACAAATTGTATGATGATGCAACTTTACATTGGGTTGTTCTTATTGTAAATGATATCACAGACCGTTATCATCAATGGCCTATGTCATACATACAATTTAGTAAATATGTTACTGAAAAATATGTTAACACAGATGGAACTTCCAATGTGAGTGGTGTACATCATTATGAAATTGCACAAAGTTCTGGTGATACCGATACTAAAATAGAGGTATATAATAATTCTGCATTGTATACTGGTGACACAGACTTTTATGCGTCTGCAACAACGGTTACAAACTATGAATATGAAGAGACACTACAAGATAAAAAAAGAAAAATTCGATTACTTGACCCAAGATATGTAGAACGATTTGTAGATGAATATGTAAACCTAATGAGAGAGTCAGTATTGTAATGTCTATGAGTGGAACAGGCTACGGTATACAGTATGCTGGTGAATATACGTTAAAAAAATTACAGTTGATTAATGCTGATGGTCAAAAAAGTATAGATTTAACTGGGATAACATTAGAAATAAATATTTTTGAAAATATATTTTTAAATGCAATTTCAGCAAGTTTGATGGTAGTAGATACAGCTGACCTTATTAATAATATTGGAATTTATGGACAAGAGTTTGTTGAGTTAGAAATAGAAACCCCCTCTTTGGACGATTACGCTATCAAACAGACGTTTTCAGTATATAAAGTTGGTGCAAGAGAAGACGCAAATGCTGGAGCTTCAATATATGAATTGTCTTTAGTATCCCCAGAATTTATGTTAAACCACCGTAGAAGAATATCAAAGAGTTATAACGGAAATATATCTACCATAGTAGAGGATGCTTTGACAAATGACCTTTATGTTCAAACAGAAAAAGAACTATTCATAGAACCAACTAAGGGCGTTAGAAACATAGTTTCTCCAAACTTACATCCATACATGCTTATACAAAATCTTGCATTGGAAGCACAATCAGCAACAAGTGCATCTCCCCATTATCTGTTTTTTGAAAATCTGAGGGGATTTTGGTTTATAAGTTTACAGGAGTTATATAATCAAGACACGATAGGCGTGTATAATGCAACTCAAGCTGGAGAACTCTTAGACAATAAAACAATTGATATTCAATCACAACTAGAAGCAGTTATAAACTATAACATTACAGGAAATAATGATACTTTAATGAACATAAAAAGTGGAATGTTAGGTTCTACAATTATCACGCATGATATATATAACAAGAGTTACAATAAAAATACTTATGGGTATTTTAATGATTTTGAAAAACATGGCAGGATAGATGCAATGCCTATTTATAGTGACGAAAGGGGTATAGGAAATTTTCCAGATTCAAGAATATTTGTTAATCCCACATCAACAACCACAGATTTTCAAGACGCACAACATCATGGACAATCTTCTGTCACATCAAATCAATTATCAGAAACTTTACTTCACCGTAAAGCAAGATTTGCTGAATTGGGTAATGGAATTAAAGTGCAGATGCGAGTAAACGGAACTACCACTCTAAATGCTGGTCAAAAAATTGTGTTTGATAAACCAGCAAATAGTGAGTTTGGAAATAGACTTGACCCAGATTATCAAGGAGAATTTTTAGTTACACAAACAAGACACATCTTCACTCAAGTAGAAAAGAAACATGAAATAATTTTTAGTGCTGTAAAAGACGCAGTACCACAACAACAATAAAGGAGAACTCTCTATTAAAAAAAGTAAAACTCAAAATTTAAATTATCGAAGGGATAAACTTATGGCTAACGCAAAACGCAAACACAGAATTAAGAACATGAACTTTCAACTACAACATAGGAGAATTGAACAACCCAATACGAAAACCGATAAATACGAGTTAATAGAGAAGGTCAAAGATGAAATACTTCAACGAACTACAAGAAGGGGTGTACGACCCCAACATATTTAAGGCGTTCTTCATAGCTGGTGGGCCTGGCAGCGGTAAGTCATTCGTTGTCAGACGCACCACAGGTGGATTAGGTTTAAGAGTGGTTAACTCAGATGATGCATTTGAACATCAACTGAAGAAGGCAAACTTGTCCCTAAAGATGCCAGCATCTGAAACAGAACCAAGAGATGTAGTACGAGATAGAGCAAAACAAACAACTGCATCTAGAAAAGCAGGATATATTGAAGGTCGTCTTGGTATCATCATTGATGGTACTGGTAGAGATTATGATAAGATTTCAAAGGAAGCCACAGAACTACAACAACTAGGGTATGACACATATATGATATATGTCAACACATCACTTGATGTTGCACTAGAACGTAATGCAATGCGTGCTAGAACTATCGCTACTCCTATCGTTACTAAGTCATGGAATGATGTGCAAAAAAATCTTGGTAAGTTCAGTCAGTTCTTTAGACAAGGACTTGTGATTGTGGATAATAATGATGCTGGTGATGATGTATTCGATATGGTGTCTAAACAGATAAGAGGTCTTGTAAAGAAAAAAGTTAAGAATACTAGGGCCATGCAATGGATACGAAACGAATTAGATAAGAAAAAACGTAGATAATCCTTGACAAACCCTTCATAATCTGGTACACTATACATAGTGATTCAGATTAATGAGAGGAAATATTATGAGTAAATTAATTGATAATTATGACAAAATGTATAACAAGGAAATGGTTTCTGTTATACACACAGCATTTGAAGATGTCCCAAGAGTAGTCGCTATGGTTTGGGTAAATTCAAAAAATTCAATAGCAGAAAAATTAGATAAAGCATTTATGTTAACCAACAGTATCAATGATGCGTGGTGGAACAACAAAGATGTAGAGGCTATGTTCCCAGATAAGGCATGTAGGTCTACTAGTGTTGGCGACCAAGTACTCATAGATGGTAAGAAATGGGTTTGTGATGTAAGTGGTTGGAGAAAATTATGATAACAGCAATAATGATAATAACATCAATGTACATACATGGAGATATGCGAACACATATGCCATCTATGAAAGAATGTCATAAAGCAAAGACAGAGGTTTTACTACAAGACCCTATGGCAAAGATAATATGTATACCACACTATAAAGAAGATAAATCTTCAAAGATGAGTGAACGCATGGGGGGTATGATGCGTGAGATGATGAATATGATGAAAGATTTTGAAAGTGGACAGTAAAAGTCCTATTGAAAAAGAAGATACCAAAGTATTTGTAGAGGTTTTTCAGCCTTGGTCTAACATGATTGTTCGTCTAAAAATACCAGACTCAATAACAAAATCTATGATTGAAATGACAGATGAAATTATGGATGACAAAAATGCAGAAAGTGCTGGTAAAAAACTTGCTGGACAGATAGACTCAGAATTAGTGATAAGTTTTTTAGACACAGATGTTTTAGATAAAAAAAATAGCGATTTTATTTTGTCTTGTGTTCAAAGATATGTAACAGATTCTTTAAATCAAGCATATGGGTGGGACAAAGCTCAAGCAAATATAGTTACAAAAGATGATGTCTTTACGAAGTTTGAATCTATGTGGGTTGTATCACAAAAAGATAATGAATATAATCCTTTACATCTTCATGGCACTGGCTGTGTTTCTGGTGTGTTGTATTTAAAAATACCAGAATACTTACCAGACAGAAAGAAGAAGACTTCAAAAACAAGGTCAAGGACAACTGATGGTGCTTTAGAGTTTGTCAACAATGCATGTTTAGATGGACGATTTGCGAGTGGAATATGTTCATTTAATCCAGAGCCAGGTGAGTTATATCTATTTACTGGATATCAGCCCCACCAAGTGTACCCATTTCGTAGTGTAGATGGTAAGGGTGAAAGACGTAGTATATCATTCAATGCAGATTATATAACTAAAGAAAAATTAGAAGAACTGAGAAAAAAGGAAGCAAAAGGTAAAAATGAATAATACAGAAACACGTATAGACAATGTATACACAGCATTAGACAACGCAGAGAGTGATTGGGCTAAAAATTATTGGGCAACAGTACTAACAATATTATTGCGTCAAATGAGGTCAGAGAAACCCACAGTTCACTAAATAATAGTAGGAGTTTCTCAATGGTAACATTAACAGAATCAGCAAGAGAATATCTAAAACAAGTTGGTAAACCAAACGTCTACCTTAGCGTACAAGGGGGTGGGTGTAGTGGTTTTACTTATGTGTGGGATACCACAGATGAGAAACCAACTGTAGAAAACCTTCACGTTGACCCTATAGCAGAAATGTATGTATTGGGTTGCACAATAGACTATGTGAAGGAATTAGGTGGTAGCTTTCTAAAAGTTATCAATCCTAATGCCACAGCACAATGTGGTTGTGGGGAGAGTTTCGGTGTGTAACAATGACCATAAATATATGGACATTTTTCTTCGTTGTTGTATTCAATAATCAATACACTTCAGCAATAGAGTACAACAGTCTAGAACAATGTTTAGAACAACAATACGAAGTAGAAAAAGACCCAAGTGTGTTATATTATGAAAGAGAATGGATTGACACATTAGAATATGGGTGTGTAAAAAGAATTAAAAGGTATGTAGAAGAATGTGAATTGCTACCAATGGATTATGTTAATAAGAAACAATGTATTCCATATTGGGAGCATTGGGCTAAAAATAGGAGATAAGTATGAATTTATGGTATATAACAGTTTTAGTTATTACTACATTATCGCCGCCTGAGGGTTACATGCAATACACACAAGGATTTAAAGATGAGGCAAGTTGCCAATCATTTTTAAACGAGCCAGGTGTTAAAGAGCAAGTTGAAGCAGACATAAAATGGCAAACACAAAATGTTTTAATAGAATTAGGTGATTATACTTGTATGCAAAGAGGAGAGGCAATAGAGAAAAATGCTAGATTCGGTCATGGAGCAGTAGACATATGAGAACAGATGAAGAAGTAATAGCAGAGATTGAAAATCTTATAAACATACAGATACAACCATCTGTAGCAATGCATGGTGGTGTAGTAACATTACATTCTTTTAAAGAAGGTGTTGCAACCATGTTTATGAGTGGAGCATGTAGTGGTTGTGGTTCTTCAACTGCAACACTAAAGATGGGTATAGAACAACTATTGCAGTATCATATACCAGAAGTTAAATCAGTAGAAGGTGTAGATGATGAGAATTCTGAAGTCGCACCATATTATAGTTAGGAAAAACAATGTACGAATATAGATGTAAGATTGTAAAAATTGTTGACGGTGATACAGTTGACGTGGATATAGATTTAGGCTTTGGTGTATGGATGCACAAAGAACGTATAAGACTATACGGTATTGACACGCCAGAGAGTAGAACCAGAGATTTAGATGAAAAGAAATACGGTTTGATTGCCAAAGGTTGGATAGAAAAGTTTATGCCTCTTGGCTCAATGCAGACACTTATCACACAAAAAGATAAGTCAGGAAAGTTTGGTCGTATTCTAGGCAAGTTTAGAGTAAATGACGGTAGTTATGATATCATATTAAATGATTGGATGATAACAAATCATCATGCCGTTGCATACTATGGTCAATCTAAACAAGACATAGCAGAACAGCATATTATCAATAGAGGTCATGTAGATTCTGCTATGGAAGAAAACTAACATTGCATGATTACATTAGACGAATCAAATACAGTAAAATATTATTGTTCAAACTGTTCATGTGAAAGTCATTGTCAATCAATGTGTGAAGAGCCGATAGGTGTAGGCGCTACAGATAAAGCAATAATGTGTGAGTGTGAAGAATGTGTTTGTCCTCTATGTAGTTATACAGAACAAATGAAATATGGTTCGTAAATGTCTTGACAAACGTCAAGGTATTTGTTATTATTAAAAATAGGAGAAAATTATGATTGATAAAGTGATATATTGGTTAAGGAAAACTACAGAGGTAGGTGTTTGCTTAATCGCATTAAGTATCGTTGCAGAAATACTATTTGGTGTCTACACACCATTCTTCCCACCAGTCATAGAGAATGTTGTGTTCTTTGTTGCTGAGTTAGGTGAAGAAGGATTAATAGGTATAGTTGCAATAGGAATATTATGGGCTATCTATGCAAGGAATAATGAAAAATAGTTGGATTGTTCTATGGGTTTTACTCTGGTTCGGTTTCATATTCTATCTAATGTCAGAACACACTAGGTTTTTTGCAGCATGAAAGAATTAGAACCTTTCAGTAAAGAGTGGTTAGAGAAAGAGATAAAGGAATCTTATCCAGCAGTCATAGGTATGGCTAAAATACGTTGGAGAATATATGAGTGTTGGAATTGGAACGACAAACCATCACTTAAAAAACTAAATATTCTGTGGAGTTTGATACCCTATAAGTATCTATGCTACAATCGTTTAGGAATACATATAGTATGGCCTTGGACAAAGAAAGACGTAGAAGGTTAAGAACCACAGGCAAGTGGTTTGTGAAACAAGAGAAAGATAAGTGGTTATGGGTTAACTGGACATTTCCACTTGCACTTATTATCAGTTTATTTTTTTATGTAATTACGGAGTTGTTATGAGTGTTAAATTGATAGACCACATGGGAACAGACCTATCTGTTGTGAACGCAGCAAGAGTATCATTCGCAAAAGAAAATAAAGAATTTGAAGTCGTTGATGATTCACGACTCATACGTTATCTAGCAAAACATAATCATTGGAGTCCATTCGGACACGCATCATTACAGTTTCATGTAACCGCCCCCATCTTTGTGGCACGTCAATTAGTCAAACACCAAGTTGGACTTGTGTGGAATGAAGTGTCACGAAGATATGTTGATACAGAAGTAGAATTTTATGTTCCTGAAGAGTGGAGAGCGAGGCCTGATAAAAATATAAAACAAGGTAGTGCAGATAAAGCTGTAGATATAAATCCAAGAGGTGATATTGTTAATCATTATCAACATGCTTTAAAACAAGCCAAGTGGTCATATGAACAATTAATAAGACAAGGTGTAGCACCAGAAATGGCTAGAATGGTATTACCACAAAGTACAATGACCGAATGGTATTGGAGTGGTACGCTTATGGCATTTGCAAGAGTATGTAATTTAAGATGTAAAGAAGACGCACAAAAAGAAACACAAGATATTGCAAACGATATAGATAAATTGTGTAGAGAACAGTTTCCAGTTAGTTGGAACGCATTAAGAACAATGCCACAATAGCTCAGTTGGTAGAGCAGTTGATTTGTAATCATCAGGTCGTGGGTTCGACTCCTGCTTGTGGCACCAGAATTGAGAGAAAATATGACAGAAGAAGTTAAGATTGAAGTGATACAGCCATGGTCTAATCTAATATACAAAATTACCATGCCAGATAACATCACACAAGGACTCATAGAACACACAGATAAGATGAGAGAAGACCCAAACACACCAAGTTATGGTCAAAGTCTTGTAGGTCAAGTAGATGAAGAACTAGAAATAAACATAAGAGAACTTCCTACAAACATACTAAACTTTCTAATAAATTGTAGTCGTGAATGGTTATTCAATCAATTCAATCAAGGATTTGGTTGGGAGCCGTCATGGAATTTAAAAAAAGAAGATTTGAACATGCAGTTTATCAGCATGTGGACAGTATCCCAGAAAGATGGAGAATACAATCCAATACATACACACCCAGCAGCTGCAGTATCAGGCGTTCTCTATCTAAAGATACCAGAATATAAGAAAGATAAAAAGGACACAACAAAACCCCATAAGCAACGCACAGATGATGGCTCACTTGTGTTTACCAATAATAGTGGTGCAGATAGACGGTATTGTGTAAGTAATTGTAATGTCAATCCAAAGGTTGGTGAATTGTATATATTTGGTGGTCTACAACCACATCAAGTATATCCATTCCGTAGTTTAGATGGTAAGGGTGAAAGACGTAGCATATCATTTAATATTGTCAACCACCCAATTGACGAAGTTGAAAAGATAAAATCAGACCATTTTAAATCAAATCAAGGGGTAACATTAAATGACTAACTGTATACATTGTGGCACAGAGTTAATACATGGTGGTGACCATGACGGAGATGACGAAGACGAATACGATATGGTTAGCAATTTCAGTTGTCCTAACTGTGAAACGCATGTGCTTGTGTATCATGCATATGAGGAAAAAGAGAAAGATTTCTACACAGGGCCAGGACACTAATGTGGAAATATTGGTGCAAGGCAATCGGCATTAAAGCATTTGATGAAGACGATAAGGCAGATAAGGTTGCAATCATACGCACAATATGGATATGTTTACATATAATTACATGTTTTGCAATAATAGCCAACACATTAAGACAATGGTAATACTAAATAGTATCACGTTCATCATATAGACGGAAGTACCCAATCTAGGGGAAGGAACGCACTCTTTGAATAAGGAGTGTGTTATGAATCAACAAACACTAATACAATATCTAAAATTAATAGAAGAACGCAGACGTAGACGTATAGAAAGAATCCTATACTGGAAACGAATTACTGCGCTCTAAGGGTAAAGTCGATTGCGAGTCTTTTCTTATCGGATAGGATATCGTCAGCCCTATGGGTGACTCTGGGGTCAAATAATAGGAAATCGCATGGTACGAGGGGAAAGACTTTCCCACCATGCGTGAATCCACCACCATCAACGGCACAATCCCAATCGGAGTTCAATACACCGAGTAGTTTAATAATCTTCTTGTCTTTCAGAGCATCATTCACATGGTCGGTATGGTAGTTATCCTCTCTATGTCTATCCTTGAGGGATATACCACAGAAAAGTATCTCTGGATAGAAATACTTTGGTTCTTTCTCATAGATATTCAGAAGAAGACTCATAGCCATACCAGCCAACTGTGTATCATTGTTTGCATCTTTTTTACCACCATTAACAACATCTAGTTTGAGATGTTTCTTCTCAAAGGGTGAATTAGGGCCCATAGGGTATTTCATATGCCAACACTCACTCTGTTGTGCTTGATACTTCATGAACTCTAGAAACATGGGTGTACAGCAATCCTCAATCGTCTTAATGATTGCCATATCGGAATTCCTTGTCAGCGGCAATCTCTATCTTGTCCATGATGTCTTTGGTGAAATACTTCTCTGGGTCATTCAATATGGACTTACCATACTGCTTCGTCCCATCAGGCATCTCATATCGTGTGGATACCTTCTTGAATATATCATATTTCTCTGCAAGCTCCAATAGTCCATAATACTTGTCTAATCCCTTGTCATAGGTCAGACGTACATCAACCATCTTATTCTCTATGGTCAGACGACTCTTATGATTCTTACAATGCACGATATTACCAACAACCTCTGTACCATCCTTCTCTTTCTTCTTGGATAGGAAGATAATAGAGGAGGCCGCATATTTCAGACCACTTCCACCACCCATCTCTTTGG
>JGI20151J14362_10000463_pt1 | contig 29722 bp, 27 predicted proteins | sample COG_01_FD_14362 | JGI IMG/M metagenome (IMG submission 14362)
TAATGGCGCATCAGCATAAAATTAGCGCTGAGCGTCTGAAGGCAAAAATTGGTACAGAGCAAACTATTGTTATTGATGATTCGGGGTCTGATAACGTCGCTGTTGGTAGAACAAAATACGATGCACCAGAGATTGACGGCAGAGTCATTATCAGGGGCGCGCCGCATCTTAACGCGGGGGATATCGTAAAAGCTACGATTACCGAATCCGATGATCACGACCTTTTTGCAGACGTTTAAGATCACATTGCCGAGAAAACAGCTAAGAAAAATTATTGCCAATATATTTACTAGCGTAATCGCCTATTGGCTTGCGCTAAAAGCTCGAAGCTTAGGGGTGTTGGCAACAGTAATTACCTGCTTAATGATTTCGTATGCACTCTCTCCCGTCGACTTAATTCCTGACGTAATCCCTATTCTTGGTTACTTAGATGAACTTTTAATCATCCCGATACTAATCGGCTTAATTAGAAGTCTCACTCCACTTTCAATTACTGAAAAATATCAAGCGCTTGCCGAAGCTTACCTAAAAACACAAACTAAACCGAAGTTTAAACTTGGCATAATTGCCGTTTTGGTAACCTGGGCTCTGCTCGGGTACTTCGCACTCTCAATTCTGAGTTAAAGCGTTAAGCTGTCTTTAAAAAAGATGTGACTTCTCTTAGATCTTGCGTTCTTCTCATTGGTGGAAGGCTCTTCCATATTTTTTTCCCATAGGGCTTAGACAACAACCTAGGATCACAGATAATGAGAACGCCCATATCCGTTTCGTCTCTGATCAATCTTCCAGCACCCTGTTTTAGGGAGATGACAGCTTCGGGAACTTGAAAATCCATGAACGGATTCCCACCTTGGCTTCTCAAATAATCAATCCGCCCGGCAGTAACCGGGTCATCGGGGACAGAAAAAGGTAATTTATCGATGATGACGAGCACTAACCCCTCACCTCGAACATCCACCCCCTCCCAAAATGAATGGCTCCCGAGAAGAACCGCATTCTTTATTTTTTTAAATTGGTTTAACAACTCAAACTTGGATCCATCACCCTGAATAAGAAGTGGTATTTCCATATTACGATCTTTCAGAATCTTTGATAATTGCTCACCAGCCATACGCATAGCCGCTAAGCTCGTGAACAGCATCATACATCTCCCTCTTGCCGCACAGATCGCCTCGATACTTTCGTTAACTACGCGTTCCACATATGAAGCGTGAGATGGCTCTGGCATATCGTTTGGGACGTATAGCACACTGTTCTGGGAATAATCAAAAGGACTATCCCAGCTCCGAAACAGTGCGTCCTCGAGCCCCAGCTGTTGAGTAAAATAAGAGGCATCACCTGAGACTGATAGCGTGGCTGAGGTAAAAACCCAGCTTCTCTCGCCGTTCATTACTATCGATCTGAATTCTTCAGCAACATCAATAGGTGTTAGATGCATACGGACTGATTGGACACTTGATTCGAACCAACGAATAACACTATGTTCTCCCAATTTACTCCAGGTTTCTAAAAAAACTACGGCCTCCAATAGACGCTCGCGACACCGTTGAAGTTCGAGATTAATCAATTCAATGGCACGAATTGACTCAGCTAACTCACCGCTAGTTATTGCCAGCGAAGAGGAAGCCTCAACCGCCTTACTAAACTTATCTCTCTCTCTTAAATCATATCTACCTTTTAGACCCTCGAAGGACAATCTTAAATTACGAATACCCTTCTCAAAACTGTCAATCAATTCGTCTACAGCTTCGGTACTATCGCCCATTATCACGGACCCATAACGTAAATCACGAAGAAGCTCGTTCAATTGATTTGTACTGATACTTGAGCCAAAAAATTGAGTCGCCACGTCTCCAATTTGATGAGCCTCATCGAAGATTACGACATCGCATTCCGGCAACAACTCACCAAAACCATCCTGCTTGAGGGCTAAGTCCGCGAAAAATAGATGATGATTAACTACAACAACTTCTGCTGCTAACGCCCTCTTTCTAGCCTTTAAAACAAAACACTTATTAATATGAGGACAATCAGAGCCGAGGCAACTATCCCTTGTAGAAACAACCGAGGACTGTACCCTTTGATTTTCCTCTGGCATGTTTACCTCTGAAATATCACCAGAATCAGAGCTTTCAAGCATGCGCTCATACATATTAAAAATTTCAACCTCGCGAAGGCTTGAGAATGAACGCTCTGACTTTGTCCTCTCTATCTGTTGGTGACATAGATAATTAGCCCTTCCTTTTAATTTCGCGACGGTTATGGGTATTTTTAACGCGTCGCGAACTACTTGAATATCTTGATCATAAAGTTGGTCTTGTAGTGTCTTGGTACCAGTTGCTATTATGATTTTCCGCCCGTAGTAAAATGCGGGTATCAAATATGCAAAAGTCTTACCCGTTCCCGTACCAGCCTCACATATGATGGGCTCCTTTTTTTTAATCGCTGCGCCGATAGCCTGAGCCATTTCGCTTTGCTCAACTCGCGACTTGTATCCAACAACAACGTCTGATAGCAATCCTTTGGAGCTAAACGCTCGATCAATCTCTTCTTCGGTGCTCAAATTACTCAACTTTCAATGTGATTGAATTAAAGGGTCTACAATGAGACCTGTCGATATTGCTAAACATACGAATTGCTTCACTCAACTAGATATCGATTAAAACTTTTTACTAAAATTGACGCCTAACAAAGAACAAACTCATATCGCTATACGAACAACATGAGACCTTTCGGAATAAGATTACTGACGACAGCTAATATTTTAGCGACTCTATGCTTATTAATTATTTCCCCCGGCCTCACGGGTGGGAAACTGATTCTCTACTTGTGTGTGGCTGGACTTCATTTAATACTAGCTACTGGTATCTTCTTGCAACTCCGCTGGGCCTACGTGCTAACGATAACTTACTCCTTGTTTCAAGGGGTGGGGATGAGTCTATGGTGTTTAATTGGTGTTTTAACTTTGGTAGGAGAACCTGCTTCCCAAGAAAAAATAGGGTTTTTTGTTTTGTCCGCGTTTATAGTGCCTTTTTTAGGTTGGACCATTATCTATCTGATAAAACGTTTGAGAATGGACACGTTTACTTAAGTCTACTGTTCACTCCCCTTCGAACCCAAAGGATCTGGTAAAACGATAGAAGGGATTGGCTCACCCAAATCTTGATCTTCAGGCGAGACTGGAGCATTACTCAACTCCACTTTTTCAATACGGTTAAATCGCTTGGTTATTTTGTCGCTACTCACCCTGACTTCTTCAACATCTTTGTGCGCAAGTCTTATATGATCAGCTAACTTCCTCATGCGATCATCGAATCTATTGAAGTCGAGACTCAAACGTCGGAGCTCCTCTTTAATGATATGAATTTGTTCTCGTGTAGCAATGTCCTTCATTACAGCTCGCGCCGTATTTAAAACGGCCATTAATGTCGTCGGCGATACGATCCANACTTTCTTCTGCATGGCATACTCAACGACCTCGTTGTGGTAAGCGTGAATTTCAGCAAATACTGCTTCAGCAGGAATGAACATTACCGCACCATCACTGGTTTCCCCATCAATAATGTATTTATCAGAGATTGCATCCACATGCTTTCTTATATCCACACGAAATGCCCGTTGCGCTAAAGCCTTATCACCTTCGGCATTATCTTTCGAAAACATACGGTGATAATTCTCAAGCGGAAACTTCGAGTCGACAGAGACGTTTCCCGTAGGATCAGGTAGTCGCAAAATACAGTCAACACGACTACCAGTTGAGTAAGTGAATTGGAAGTCATATGCCGAAGGCGGCAACATGTTTCTAACTAAATTCTCTAACTGAACCTCACCGAATGCCCCACGAGAGCGTTTATCTCCAAGTAACTCTTGCAACCCAATGACGTTAGTTGTTAAACCATCAATTTTCTTTTGGGCCTCATCAATAGTTGCTAAACGCTCCATTACGCTCACAAAGGTAGCATTTGTTTTTTTGAAGCCCTCCTCAAGCCGCTCATTCACCTTCCCAGAAATTTGCTCCAATCTAGAGTCGGTCACCTTACTGAGGGTTTCCATCGACTTGTTTAACTGATTCGCCGCCTCCTTCAAACTCGATTGAACTATTTCCCTCTCAGCTCGGCTTTGCTCGGAGAGCTTTTCTAGCACTCGAGCAATCACCTCAGAACGAATTAAATCAAGTTTTGCCTGAACCTCATTCCGCATTTCAGTGATTGACGCCAGAGTTTTTTCTTTGCCTACAGATTGTTCCTCAATGAGCCTGACCTGGAACGAACCAGAACTACTGCGGAGTTGATTTAGTTCGTTGGAAAGAAAAGATCGTAGATTTTCGTTTAGGGTCGACTGATTTCTCAACAACCTATCCGCCATTGCATTTAGCGTTTCACTACTCTCCCTAGACTGAGCGATCGAGAGATTTTCCAAAACATTTTTTATTTTTTTAGGGAGTCGGAACAAAAACACAACGACTATCCCAGTTGTAATCATGACTAAAAGCATGATCCACATCAATAATTGAGGGTTTTCAAACCATATATTCATCCGAACAGTATAGCTGATTAAACGCGGAATTATGACCGCTTATTGGCTAGGCGGCCTTCGTGCCTCTTGCATCACGCCGTCGCTCATGTTCCTTCAAGGCCTTTTTGCGCAGCCGGATAGATTTAGGAGTAATTTCAACGAGCTCATCATCAGCTATAAACTCCACTGCACGCTCCAAAGTCAGCTCAATTGGAGGTGTCAGCCTAACCGCCTCATCAGTACCAGAGGACCGTACATTAGTTAATTGCTTCTGTTTAATCGGATTTACGCTCAAATCATTATCTCTGGAATGGATGCCTATGATCATTCCCTCGTATAACTCTTCTCCCGGCGCCACAAACATCCGGCCACGCTCCTGTAACTTCCAAAGTGCGTAAGCAACTGCGGGGCCATTATCCTGACTCACTAAAACGCCATTTCTTCGATCCTCAATATCACCTTTCAATACGTCGTAGGAATCAAAAATATGACTCGCGACTCCAGTACCACGAGTCAACGTAAGGAACTCACTTTGAAATCCGATTAGACCACGTGCTGGTATTCGATACTCCAGTCTGACTCGGCCTTTACCATCTGGAATCATATCTTGAAGCTCCCCACGCCTAGCACCCAATTCTTCCATCACAGCACCTTGATTCCCCTCCTCAACATCAATAGTTAGGATCTCGTAAGGCTCTTGGCGCTGTCCATCCACGTCTTTAAACACAACGCGAGGTCTTCCTACAGCAAGCTCGTAACCCTCTCGACGCATATTTTCAAGCAAAATCGTTAAATGTAACTCACCTCGGCCCGAAACAATAAAAGTATCAGAGTCTGATGTGAACTCTACTTTGAGAGCCACATTGGACTGTAATTCGCGATTCAATCGATCTCGAATTTGCCTGCTTGTTACAAACTTTCCTTCCCGGCCTGCAAGCGGTGACGTATTCACGACAAAATTCATAGTTAAAGTAGGCTCATCTACAGTTAGAAGGGGTAACGCTTCAGGTGTCGATCCAGCCTCACATACCGTCTGACCGATGCTGATATCTTCGATACCGTTAATCAATACAATATTACCGGCTTCAGCCTCCTCAACTACCTCCTTCTCGAGACCCGAGAAAATGAGGACTTGATTAACCTTTCTTGTGACAGAATCACCATCGGGTCCCGCTACCATAAGTACTTGCTGCCCCGAACGTATCCGACCTCTATTCACACGACCGATTCCTATTCGCCCCACAAAACTTGAATAATCTAACGAACAAATCTGAAGTTGTAATGGTCCGTCTACATCCACGTCACGCACAGGAACGTGGTCTAATATTGTCTCGAATAACGGAACTAACGTGTCGTTTTTTAACTCCGCGTCTAGCGTGGCCCAACCTTCGAGAGCAGAGGCATATACAACGGGAAAGTCCAATTGATCTTCGTTCGCACCTAGTTTGTCGAACAAATCAAAGGTTTGATTGATGACCCAACTTGGTCGTGCCCCTGGTCGATCAATTTTATTAACAACCACAATCGGCTTGAGACCAAGTGACAACGCTTTTTTTGTCACAAAACGAGTTTGCGGCATGGGACCATCAACCGCATCAACCAGCAGTAAGACACAATCAACCATCGACAATACGCGCTCGACTTCACCACCAAAATCAGCGTGACCCGGCGTATCAACAATATTAATGTGGGTCCCTTGATAGCTGATAGCACAGTTCTTGGAAAGAATGGTTATGCCGCGCTCTTTCTCCAGGTCATTAGAGTCCATAACCCGCTCTGAAACTTGTTTGTGTGCAGCAAAAGTGCCTGCTTGTTTCAATAGTTGATCCACTAATGTCGTTTTTCCGTGATCAACGTGCGCGACGATTGCAATATTACGGATGCTTTTCATAGTTATTTATTTAATCGAGTCGTACTTGAAGAATGAAAGACGGTTTAAATAATTGGAGAGAAAATCTCACGAAATGCCAGTTTCTAATTTCGCGGCGGAGTCTAACACAATTCAACCTTTTAAAACTTGAAAGTTATCGCTATGGGATGATGCGAATTTTATTTAACACACCGCCAATCGACCCGATGCGACAGGCCCTCGTAAAACCGTCTTCGCGAAACATCTCAAGCACCGTCTCCTCTATCGAAGTACAACAGGTCACCAGCAATCCGCCACTCGTTTGTGGATCGGTCAATAAATCAAGCTCGAAACCATCCATTGAATCAAAATATTGCACGTATTCAGAACAACTAGACCAATTTCGACTTGATGCCCCAGTAACGACTCCATCACGCGCGAGTCGTTGAGCGCTATCTACAAATGGAACCTCTGAAAGCTTAATTTCCGCCCCTACATTTGAACCCAATACTATCTCTTTAAGGTGTCCCAGAAGACCAAAGCCAGTGACGTCGGTCATCGCATTCACACCCGCCACTTCGCCCAAACGAGCTCCCGTCGAATTGATCTGAGTCGTTAACGAAATCATTTCTTGGTAACTGGAATCATTCAACACATTTTTCTTCAAGGCCGCTGATAACACTCCAATACCCAAAGGTTTACCAATGATAATACTGTCTCCAATTTGGGCATCCGTATTTCTTTTAATTTTATCTGGCGCAACCTTACCGATAACGACAAGCCCATAAATAGGTTCGGGACTATCGATTGAATGCCCGCCAGCAATAGGAACGCCCAACTCCTCACATATCGCCCGCCCTCCTTGTAAGACAGCAGAAATCGTTTTAACCGGCAACTTATCAATAGGCATCCCCACCACGCTTAACGCGAATAACGGTTTCGCGCCCATCGCATAAATATCAGAGAACGCATTGGTCGCAGCGATTTGTCCGAACGCAAACGGGTCATCAACAATAGGAGTAAAAAAATCCGTTGTTGCGACAAGCGCGGTATCATCATCTATTTGGTAAACAGCTGCATCATCAGACTGATCAAACCCAACCAACAAATTACTATCTGCGATAGGCTGGAGATCAGCTAATATTTCCTTTAAAAGTTTTGGAGAAATTTTACAACCACAACCACCACCATGAGCATATTCAGTTAACTTCAAAACCACTCTCCACAAATATAATCGTGCGACAATAAAATCTGAACCACATCATAAAGACAAACCACCATCTATTCATTAAATAACATTAATTTTTCAAAAATACGAAATGAATCTACACTTTAAATTGTCTCATGAAGCGTGACACAATTAATATTTCTGACTTGAGACCTACCGACGAAATTATCGATGTTCGGTCGCCAAAAGAATATTCAGCCGACCATATCCCTGGTGCGGTCAATTTACCAGTATTAAATGACGAAGAGAGAAAACTGGTGGGTTGGACATACAAAAATGAATCATCGTTCAAAGCTAAGCGAATTGGAGCAGCTTTAGTGGCTAAAAATATCGCCACTCACATTGAATTAGCACTTTCGGAGAAACCTGAGACTTGGTCGCCTGTGATTTACTGTTGGAGAGGTGGCAAACGAAGCGGGTCAATGTCACTCGTTTTTAGACAAATTGGGTGGAATGCAAAACAGCTAAGTGGTGGGTACAAGTCTTTCCGGCGACATGTGATCACAGACACTAATGCACTGGCCTCCTCGTTTCACTACATCGTTATATGTGGTTTAACTGGAACAGCAAAAACCGATCTAATAAAAGAAATTAAACGTCAAAAAGGTCAGGCTTTAGATTTAGAGGGTTTGGCCCAGCACCGAGGATCAGTTCTAGGCTATGATCCTAACGCTAGACAACCAAGCCAAAAAAAATTCGAAACAAAAATTTGGCATGAACTGAAGAAACTAGATCAAACAAGACCTGTTTTTATTGAGTCGGAAAGTAAAAAAATTGGTGACTTAAGAATTCCAGAGCCACTAATCAGCGCTTTCCGACAAGGCTTTTGCATCAATATAACAGCCGACATCAATAAAAGAACGGACTACTTAAAGCAAAATTACGCACACTTAATTCTAGAGCCATCTACCCTTGCAATTCAGCTTAACAAGCTAAGATCGAGGCACGGAAACAGCGGAGTAGATTTCTGGCTGGACCTTATTTCAAAAGGTAACTGGGACGAATTTATTCGAGATCTGCTACAAAAACACTATGACGCATCATACTCAAAATCAATGCAAAAAAATTTCCATACGTTTCTTGAGGCGCCAAATTACCAATTGGATACGTTATCGCATGATGCGTTATCATCAACGGTTGAAGCAATCCTGTCTAACTATTCTACAATTTGAAACAAAAAAATTTTTAGGAGAATTATGAGCTCTACAATCACTGGACTGGCAGTCCCAGACTTCTCTGCGCCGATGACCTCTGGAAAAACATTCAAACTTTCTGAAAACCGAGGAAATCACGTTGTCCTTTACTTCTATCCAAAAGACAGCACTCCAGGATGCACCAATGAAAGCATTCAGTTAATGAGCTGCTAACATCGTTTACAAAGAAAAACTGCATGGTTTTCGGCATATCTCGAGACAGTCTAAAATCTCATGAAAACTTCAGATCTAAATATGGCTTTAAGTTCGACTTAATTTCCGATAGTGATGAAGCAGTTTGTCAAATGTTTGATGTGATTAAAATGAAGAACATGTATGGCAAGCAAGTCAGAGGCATTGAGCGAAGTACATTTTTAATCGATTCAGCTGGAATTCTAAAAAAGGAGTGGAGGAAAGTATCTGTATCTGGTCATGCTCAAGAGGTTTTAGAAAGTATTTAGCAATGCAGATTTAGTACTGGTTCGGATTGGCGAAATTAGAGAACTGGGTATGCTTTCCATTCCAGGTCAGCATGACAGTGCCTGTTGGACCGTTTCTTTGCTTACCGATGATAACTTCGGCCTTGTTCTTGTCCAATGTATCTGGATTGTAGACCTCGTCACGATAGATAAAAAGAATCGTGTCAGCGTCCTGCTCGATAGCGCCTGACTCCCTCAGGTCAGACATAACTGGACGTTTATTGGGTCTTTGCTCCAAGGAACGATTCAGCTGCGACAAAGCAACCACTGGAACGTTTAGCTCTTTTGCCAACCCCTTCAACGAACGAGACATTTCTGAAATCTCAGTTGCCCGATTCTCTCCTTGCTTACTGGCGGACATGAGTTGAAGATAATCGATAACGATGAGACCTAGCTGACCGTATTGTCTATGTAAACGGCGAGCCCTGGCCCGGAGTTCTAGTGAGTTAAGTCCTGGAGTTTCGTCAATATGGATTGGCGCCTCACTGAGTCGTCCTACGGCATTGGTTAATTTCCGCCAATCATCCTCAGCTAATTGGCCAGTGCGTAAATCATGAGCGTTAATCTTACCAAGTGAACTCAGCAAACGCATGGCTAGTTGTCCGGCACCCATCTCCATCGAAAACAATCCAATAGGTAGGCCCTCAGCAAGCGATACGTGCTCTGCGATATTGAGTGCTAGGGCCGTTTTACCCATTGATGGGCGGCCAGCCACAATCACTAAGTCACCCGCTTGAAATCCAGATGTCATCCTGTCAAGATCAACAAATCCGGTGGGTACTCCCGTGACATCAGATGGATTATCTCTGTTATACAACATATCAATACGCTCTACCACCTGAGTCAGTATAGGTTGTATATCTTGGAACCCTTGTTTTGTTCTCGCCCCCTCTTCAGAGATTGAGAAGATTTTTGACTCCGCCTCATCTAACAATTGGACTGCCTCTTGACCCATAGGGTTATAAGCCGTGTCCGAGATCGCAGCAGCCGTATCAGCTAACTTTCTAAGAATTGAACGCTCTCGTACAATCTCTGCATACCGTCTTATATTTGCTACCGAGGGAGTGTTTTGCGCCAACGCCCCTAAATAGGATAGACCACCGACCTGCTCAAGCTCTTTCGTATTTTCTAAACTCTCAGCTACCGTAATCGCGTCTGCAGGCTTATTAGATCCTATGAGACGGGTAATGTGCTGATATATGGTCTTGTGGTCCGGCCGATAAAGGTCTGACTCGTTCATAAAATCAGCCACACGATCCCATGCTGTGTTGTCCAGCAACAAGCCGCCCAAAACTGATTGCTCAGCCTCTACTGAGTGTGGCGGTACTTTCAAAGATAATATCTCTTGATCAGACATACATTCGTTACGATTTCTGCGGACCATCCAGTATTTGTAGACTAGAGCATAGCATTTCCAGTTGCGTTGAAGCGAGTTATTAAGCTGAGTAATGAAAAATTAATAGATATTCCCAAGCAAAAAAAAACCACGCTATAAAAACGTGGTTTTCACGAGCAAAAAAAAAGATTTTACTGCTCTGGCGTTACGGTCACCGTGATTGTTGCTACAACCTCAGCGTGCAAGCTAACAGAGATTGATGCCTCCCCAATTTGTTTCAAGGGGCCCGTCGGCATTTGAATTTGATTCTTATTTATCTCATACCCTTGGACGTTCAAGGCATCTGCAATGTCATAATGAGTGACTGAGCCAAAAAGGCGTCCATCAACTCCTGCCTTTTGCATAATTTCAATCGATGCACCATCAATTTTTTCAAACTTAGTCTGAGCATCCGACAGAATTTTAGCCTGCTGAGCTTCTAACTCAGCTCGTTTTTGCTCAAATTCAGCAAGATTTTCTTTAGTAGCTCGTTGAGCCTTTCCTTGTGGAATTAGATAATTCCGTGCGTAACCCTCCTTAACATTAACGAGATCGCCTAAACGACCGAGGTTTACAACTTGTTCTAAGAGAATAATTTCCATTGGTCTAGTCCGTCAAAAATTAGTGGGCGTCTGAATATGGCAAAAGTGCGAGAAACCTTGCTCTCTTGATCGCCACAGACAATTGTCGTTGAAAACGAGAACGAGTTCCCGTTATCCGAGCCGGGATGATTTTTCCATTTTCGGAAATGAAATCTTTCAAAATATCAGTATTTTTATAATCAACCCACTCTATCTTCTCAGCCGTAAAACGACAAAATTTACGTCGTTTAAATAAAGGCCGGCTAGGTTTTCTTTTATCGTTCTTTTTTCTAAATGCCATTACAACCTCCAATATCTCAATAATTAATTCTCATCGAACCCTTGCACATTGAATACAGGCCATTTTGATCGAGCCCCCTTATTCATTAAAAATCCAATCAAGGTTAAGTTCTGTCCAACACAACTTCGATCTAATTTAAGTGCCCTATCTCCAAACACAATGCAATCAAGATTCAATACAACTCGTCTTTGACTTTGATCTTCCATTTGTTCGCTATGATGTTCCACTGAAAATTTCAGGATAGGAATACCAGACGGCGAATAACGCAAAACCTCTCTAGCGGTAATAGTCGCGAATAATTTAATGCTATTCGTCGACATTAAACCTTTCCTACGCTCCCTCTTTAACCTCTGGCTCTGCCTTTACCTCCTCCGAGGTCTTAGTTACTTCAGCAACTGGCGCCGGAGTTGGTGATGCCTTGTCATCAGAAGCCGGAGCTGGACGTCCTACAATCTGTTTTGTTTTCTCATCCTTCATCATGAAAGACGACTCGGTCACTGCAGCTTTCATTGACACAGTAAGGTGACGAAGCACAGCGTCATTAAATTTAAATCCCAATTCAAGTTCTTTGAGAACTTCCTGGTCACATTCAACATTCATGAGCACGTAATGTGCTTTATGAATTTTCTGAATGGGATAAGCGAGTTGTCTACGCCCCCAATCTTCTAGTCGGTGGACAACCCCTTTGCCGGCCGTGACTTGGTTGCGATATCGCTCGATCATAGCCGGAACCTGTTCACTTTGATCAGGGTGCACGATAAATACTATCTCGTAATGCCGCATTAAATTTTCTCCTTATGGTTAAACAGTGTTTTTTTGAACACCTTGACAGCCCCCTAAAAATGCGGTTTTAGTAGAGCAAGGGACCGAAAGTATACCTGCTTTCATAAACTCACACAAACTTATACCTTAGGAACAAAATCTTGTGAGAACAATACCTTAACTCCGTCATATAGAGGTATATACCCTCAGCCCTAGATCATTTTTAGATACTCGACCGGATTTTATGGATTGCTATTCCAGCATATCAACAATGTCATCTTATTTTTATTGTTATAGTCCGGAAGCTTTATCGCACCAAAAAAATGTCTATCCAATTACAAAAACAACTGCAATAACATGAATACCCAAACAACTGCAGAAGATTCGAGCATATTGCCAGCGCGACGCTGGCTTTTGCTAATCAATGTGCAGATTGTTACGTTGATGTATGGAATAGCAATTACCTCTGCGACGATCGTTCTGCCCCATATTCAAGGAGCGTTATCCGTCAATCAAGACCAAGCTTCTTGGACAATGACCCTTTTTCTTGTTGGATCGGCTGTGACAATGCCAATCACCGGATGGCTGGCAGGTTGGCTTGGTTGGCGTCGTTTAATGGTGGGCACATTAATCGGTTTTACCGTTACGTCCATTGCGTGCGGACTGGCTACCAACTTAGAGACTTTACTAGTAGCCAGGGCTGCTCAAGGTGTATTTGGCGCTCCGTTAATGCCTTTAGGCCAAGGGATGCTTCTTGCGACATTCCCCAAGAAACAGCATGCGCTTGCACTAATGCTTTGGGGTATTGGCGGAACCATGGGGCCAGTGCTTGGGCCCATCCTCGGAGGGTTTGTTGGCGAAGCATTAGGGTGGAGATGGACTTTTCTATTTCTAGCTCCGATTTCGACAATGGCGATAATTATTGCTATTTTCGCACTTGGCGATCAACAAAAAGGTACTTCAGGAAAACTCGGTTGGATGGGATTTCTTAGCTTAGCTATCGCAATTGGTTCTGCTCAATTACTGCTTGATAGGGGTCACAGGTTAGACTGGTTTGAATCCTTTGAAATCACTACTGAACTATTCATTTGCCTGATTGCAGCATTATTTTTTATTTGGAGCACACTGTATTCGAAAACTCCTTTATTCGAGCGCGCGATCTTCACCAACTGGAATTTCACCCTCGGGCTATTAACTATGCTTCTGATGGGTGCGCTTAGTTTCACGCCGATCACACTATTCCCAATGCTTCTGCAAGATTTACGCGGTTATCCGGATGCTACAGCCGGCATTCTATTATCAGCGAGAGGTTTCGGTAACTTAGCTAGCTTTTTTATTGTTGTTCAATTCACCAAACTCAATGCAAAACTAGCATTAATGACAGGAATGGCTCTTCAGATTTGGGCTGGCTGGGCAATGTCTAATCTCAATATCAACATGACAGAATTCGATGTATTTTGGACTAACTTTGTTCAAGGGTTTGGTTTCGGCTTAGCCTATACGCCGATGACCGTACTAGCATTTGCAACACTCTCAACTAAACTAACCGTTCAAGGATCAGCTTTGTTCAACATGATGCGAAATTTTGGTAGCAGCCTGTTTTTATCTTTGAGCATACTCATCTTACTGAGATCTGCTGCTGAGAATTATTCCGGCCTAAGTCAAATCATTAACCCAATGAATCCGCTTTTAAGCAACCCAAACGATGCTCCACATTGGAATACAACATCAATAGAATCAATTGCAAAAATTAGTGAAGAAATTACGATTCAATCTTTAATGGGAGGATATCTCAATGCCTTTCAACTATTTACTTGGGTTGCGATATCAGCACTCATTCTAAGTTGTCTATATCGATCGAACCGACAACAGTAAGAATGGTTGCATCTAAAAAAGCGGCAATAGATCTCAAACTAATTTCCAAACCACATAGAATAACTAATTACTTTTTTTTAACTTAAAAATAAGAAATAAGTTCGCACTGAACAAGCACAAAGACAGCAGGAAATGAGCCCGTATCCAGAAAATTATTGAATCAATGATCCCATTAATAACTGAAGTTTGATCGACTAAATGCTCATGAAGCAGCAACGCGACATCCTTAAGTCCACTTTGATCCGAGGACGCTTGAATCAAATTCAAAACGACTTGAGGAGGTTGAGATAGGACTTCCCATTGCGGAAAAACAGTTAGGTCGAGATATATTACTCCCAAGAATAAAATCACATACGTCAACGCAGACAACCCATTTACCCACAACAGCACCTGTATCAACTTACGCAACGTAATTAGTCTCTTTTTTAAATAACTTTAGGCTTTAAAAACTTTAATAATTTCTTCGATAGCGGCTAGGTCTTCCAGCGTCGTCAAGTCCCCTGGATCTCTGTCCTCAGCTATCGCCTGTATGCTCCGCCGCAACAACTTACCAGACCGAGTTTTAGGTAACATCGATACAAAGTAAACCGCCTTGGGTCTGGCTATAGCACCCAGAGACTGATCGACTTGCTTCATGATTTCTTTTTTGTGCAGTTCACTTTTTTCCGAATCATCTTCATCTGCAAAGTTTTTACGCACAACAAACGCGATCGGCATTTGTCCTTTTAGCGCATCCTCAACTCCCACAACTGCAACCTCTGCGATATTTCCGTTATTTTGAATTGCCTCTTCAATCTCTCTCGTTCCTATTCGATGCCCAGCTACATTTATGACGTCATCCGTTCGACCTAAAATAAAATGATATCCATCCTGATCCCTTATGCCCCAATCGAATGTTGAATAAACAAGTTTCGAATCAAAAGTAGAAAAATACGTTTTTACAAATCGCTCATCGTCACCCCAAACCGTGCTCATACACCCGGGTGGAAGTGGCGGGACAATCGAGACAAGACCTTTTTCATTTGGATCAGCTTCGGAAGCATCCGACTCCCTCAGGACCTTAAGATTGTATCCGTACGCCGGAAATGATGGACTTCCATACTTCACAGCGGTCTTTTCAACACCAGGCATTGGCGTTAGCACAGGCCACCCTGTTTCAGTTTGCCAAAAATGGTCATGTACAGGTTTTTTTATCGCATTTGATATCCACCTGTGCGTTGATTCATCTAAGGGCTCACCAGCTAAAAATAAGTGTCTCAACGAGTCTAAGCTATAACTATCGATAAATTTTGGATCTTGTTTCTTTAACACCCGTATAGCGGTTGGAGATGAGAACAAAACATTCACATTGTACTTTTCCACAATGCTCCACCAAATACCTGGATCAGGCGTCGTTGGAAGACCTTCATATAGGATAGTGGTCATACCCATGATAAGAGGGGCGTAAACGATGTACGAGTGACCCACAACCCAACCAATATCAGAAGTGGTAAAGATCGTTTCTCCCGCCCGAGCATCATATATATGACTCATAGATGCAGCTAAGGCTACCGCATGTCCACCCGTGTCTCTTTGAACACCCTTTGGCTTACCCGTAGTACCTGATGTGTATAAAATATAGCTCGGCTCGTTGGATTCTAACCATTCAACGCTGACCTCTTCACCGTCAAAACTCTTTACTGCTTCGCGGTAATCAACGTCTCGTTCCTCATTCCAGTCTAGTTTTTCTACTAACCCACGTTTGACCAAAATTACATGGGCAGGCGGTTTTTGTGCCAATTCTAATGCATCATCGACTAAGCCCTTATAAGGAATAATACGCCCGCCCCTCATTCCAGCGTCGGCGGTTATCATAACCTTGGGAGCGCAGTCATCTACGCGTTGCGCTAAGCTCGCAGCGGCAAAACCGCCAAACACAACCGAATGAATAGCACCAATGCGAGCACATGCAAGCATCGCATAAACTGCCTCGGGAATCATGGGCATATAAATCAGAACCCTGTCCCCTCTACCAACGTTTTTCTTCTTCAATAAAGCTGCAAATATGTTTACTTCTTTGTAGAGTTTCTGGTAACTAATTGCGCGCTCCGTGTTGGTCTCCGTCGAGATATAAACAATCGCACTTTGCTTTGATCGGCCTTCCAAATGACGGTCGATTGCATTGAAACAAAGGTTTGTCTTCCCATTCAGAAACCACTTAGCAAAGGGGGGGCGTGAATAATCAAGCACCTGATCAAAATCGCTTTCCCAGTGAATCAGTTTGGCTTGCTCAGCCCAAAACTCATCAGGTTTGTCTACGGATTTTTGATGAAATTCATTGATTTTTTTTGACAAGACCGACTCCCCAAACTACTACTCACGATTAATCTGAAATTTTAACGACTGAACGCCCTCTCATTTTCGCTTGCATGACTGCATCAAATGTCGCCGGCAAATCATCAAAGGCAACGGTAGTTACGATTTTATCTAAGTTTTTAGGTTTCATATCTGTAGCCAACCTACCCCAAACTTTACGTCTGACCTCCATCTCAGCATTCACTGAATCTATTCCAGCTAGTGTCACACCTCGCAGAATATATGGCATAACTGTTGTGTTGAATTTAAAACTCGCGGCCAGTCCAATAGAAGCTATCGCCCCTCCAACCTTAACGGTACTTGCCAACCAAGATAAAATGTCGCCGCCCAAATTATCAACAACACCAGCCCAAGTTTCTCGACCTAATGGTCTAATTTTGGCTAAATCAAGAGACGCTGTATCTAAAATTTCAGCAGCCCCCAAACTTTTTAAATAATCTGACTGGTCTGGCTTACCTGTCATAGCGGTAACGTCATAACCCAGGGCAGAGAGTATATCAATGGCTATTCCGCCCACGCCACCTGTAGCACCATTAACAAGGACAGGGCCAGCATCAGGATTGAGCCCATTGTGCTCCATACGCTCTACAGCTAAGCCCGCAGTAAAGCCGGCCGTTCCAAGCGCCATCGAACTAAATAAATCTAATCCAGCAGGCATTGGGACAACCCATTTGGCTGGAACACGACAGTACTCCGCGTACCCCCCGTGATGAGCTACTCCTATGTCGTAACTCGTCGCTATGACTTCCTGACCAACTTTGAATTCGTCTGAGGATGATTCTACAACCACCCCCGACAAATCGATTCCCCCAACACATGGGAACCTACGAATTATCTTTCCAGCACCGGTTGCCGCTAAAGCATCTTTAAAGTTTACTGAGGAATAGGCCGTTTTTATAAGGACCTCACCTGGATCAAGGTCCGCAGTATCTATAGTTTTAAAACTACTATTGACGCCTTCTTCTGCCTCTTCAATTAAGAATGCCTTAAATTTCGACATATCGATCTCCTTTTTTCTTTTACCTAAATTTTGTGCACTGCAGTAATGCTACAGTAAATAATATAACGTTTTTACGGAAGATGAGCTTCAGCCAAATAGCGCGAAGTCTGCATCTCAATTAATCTTGATTCTGTTCGATCTTTTTCAGTCGTGCCAAGTGCATCAGACAGAACATCTGTCAATCTTTCCTCAGAATCAAGCACTAGATTGACGCGCCGATCGTAGAACTCATCAACCAACCAAGTAAATCGTCTTCGTGCATTATCATTGTCCTTACAAAACTTGGGGACGCTACTAATAACAACCGTGTGAAATCCTTTCGCAAGCTCAATATAATCGTCTTTTCCTCTAGGTCCATCGCATATAGCGTCAAAATCAAACCATATCGCGTCCTTTGAAATCATTTTCGTTGGTATCGATCTATTGTTTAATTCGATAAAAACGGCACATTCACGCTCTCTTGAAAGAGATTCAAATAAATTCATCACCACCGGTTCCAGTTCGCTTTTTTTGCCGCAAAAATAAACGCCTGCCTTCTCTAAAGAACGCAGTCGATAATCTTCGCCAGCATCGAGATTAACGATACTCATCTTTGAATTAATTAAATCAATAGTCGGTAAAAATTGTGCCCTTTGAAGACCATGCTCATACAGCTTATCCGGCATCCAATTCGCTGTCGTTACAATTACAACGTCTTCATGAAAAAGAGCTTCGAGCAAGTTCCTCATAATCATCGCATCACCAATATCGGAAATGTGAAACTCATCCAAACAGAGTAATTTTGTTTTTGAGGCGATATCCTTCCCGATTCTGCGGAGTGGGTTTTCGTGGCCCTGTAAGTTTTTTAGACGGTAATGGACCTCTTGCATGAAGCGATGAAAATGAATTCGCTTTTTTTGCCCTAGCTCTACATGCTCATAGAAAAGATCCATTAAAAATGTCTTCCCACGACCAACACCACCCCAGAGATACATCCCCTTGGGCGGTTTTTTCTTGAAAAAAATTCGTTTTAGGAGACCAGGTTGATCACAAGCAGACTCGAGTTCGGAAGCTAATTGAGCTAATTGATCAATCGTACGAAGTTGAGCCGCATCAAGCACATAACCTAACTCATCAGCCTTAGATTCTGCAGACTTTCTCATATTCCTCCTAGCTATGCTACCCCGTGTACCGAGCTCCAAGGATAAGAAAATAGCGCATTACAACTGTCTTCAAAGACTCAGGTATCTGTCTTCAATTCCTAGAGCAGCTTCGTGCATGGCTTCAGAAAGAGACGGATGCGCGTGTACGATTCTCGCTATGTCCTCTGAGGTAGCGCCAAACTCGAGCGCTACCACGGCTTCAGATATCAATTCAGACGCATAAGGACCTATGATGTGCACACCTAAAATCCGATCACTTTCTTCGTGCGCAATCATCTTCACAAACCCCGAGCTATCACCAATTGCCTGCGCACGACCACTAGCCACAAATGGAAACTTACCAATCTTATAGGGTACTCCATCCGCTTTTAAATCTTGCTCTGTTCGTCCAACCCACGCAATCTCTGGACTGGTATAAATAACCCAGGGGATTGTATCGAGATTGACGTCCCCATATTGTCCCGCGATTGTCTCGGCTACCGCCACCCCTTCTTCGGAGGATTTATGTGCCAACATCGGCCCTCGCACAACATCACCAATGGCATAAATGTTAGAGATATTCGTTCGGTTGTGGTGATCGACAGTGATAAATCCACGTTCGTCAATGTCCACGCCCACATTATCCAAACCAACATTACCTGAATTCGGAACCCGCCCGACAGCAACTACAATTCGATCACAATCCAATGTTTTAAGGTCGCCTCCATCTTTATAGGTCACCGTAATCGTTTCGCCTTTTCTACTCACTTCTTGTACGGTGCATCCGAGGTGGATATCCAATCCAACATTTCTAGTAAAGATTCTCTTAGCTTCCTTCGCCACAGCTTCATCAACGGCAGCCAAAAAAGTTGGTAACGCTTCTAGCACAGTAACCTTGGCGCCGAGTCGCTTCCAAACACTACCCATTTCCAAACCAATTACGCCAGCCCCAATGACCAATAGGTGCTTGGGAGTGACAGGAAGCGTTAATGCGCCCCTGTTGTCACAAATGTATTCGTTATCAACAGGAACTGAGTCCATCGACCTCGGGCTCGATCCGGTCGCAATGATGACATGCCTTGCCTCAACGAATGCTTCATTGATTCCATTAACCTTGAGCCGTACCACATCTCCGGTGGAAACTAATTCGGCACGCCCATGCATTTGAGCTACTTTATTTTTCTTAAACAAAAGTGAAATACCGTTAGTGAACTGCTTTACAATTCCATCTTTGCGAGCCAGCATCTTGCTGACATCTATCTTGACGTTAGTTGCTGAGATACCGTGCTCATGAAATTTATGAATTGCTTTTTCATAGTTCTCTGAGGATTCAAGAAGCGCTTTCGAAGGAATGCATCCAACATTCAAACATGTGCCCCCCAGACTCGCTTTACCTGACGAATCTTCAAAGTCGTCAATACAAATAGTTTTGAGTCCGAGTTGAGACGCTCTAATTGCAGCGACATATCCACCTGGTCCAGCGCCAATTACCGCAACATCATAAATAGTATTCATAGCATCCAATAATTCATCATTTTTAATACAGCACCTTAACCACTAGATCTCCAGTAATAAACGAGATGGATCTTCAAGAGCCTCTTTAATTGCAACTAAAAACAGCACAGCTTCCCGACCATCAATAATCCGATGATCATAAGATAGCGCCAAATAATTCATCGGTCGCACTACGATTTGTCCATCTTCAACAACCGCCCTGTCCTTTGTGGCGTGTATACCCAAAATTGCAGATTGAGGTGGATTAATAATTGGTGTCGATAACATTGAGCCAAAAACTCCTCCGTTTGATATCGAGAACGTTCCGCCCGTCAGTTCATCAATACTAAGCCTACCCTCCTGCGCTCTTTTACCAAAATCACCAATAGCCTTCTCGATTTCTGAAAATGCCATGGTGTCCGCATTCCTAATAATTGGCACAACCAAACCCCTAGGGCTCCCAACAGCCATTCCCACATCAAAATAACCGTGATAAACGATATCGTCACCATCCACAGAGGCGTTAACAATTGGATACTTTTTAAGTGCGGCGACTACCGCTTTCACGAAAAAAGACATGAAACCTAACTTTACGCCATGTTCTTTTTCAAACTGCACTTTATATTTATTTCGAATATCAATGACCGGCTGCATTTCACTTCATTGAAAGTTGTAAGGATCGCCGCTGTCGCCTGAGACTCTAGAAGCCGTTCAGCAACTCTCTGTCTTAAACGTGACATGGGAACACGTTGCTCAGATCGACCTTTTACATCAACGGCCGCTTTAGAAGCTGATAATGATCCAGCATTTCCACTTGTCGTTGTAACAGACGCTGCAACCACGTCTTCCTTGGTAATTCGCCCCCCGCGCCCTGTTCCTGAAACCGCTTGAGCAGAAACATTTTTCTCCGCCGCTAGTTTTCTCGCTGCCGGCATAAGAACAACTCCACTCTCCGTTTTCCCTGCCTGCACTTCAGGCGTTACTTTTTTACCTGTCTCCATCGTGGAAGAATTTTCCTTATTATCAATCGCACTCGTATCGATTCGCGCAATGATCTCGTTCGCACCAACTAAACCACCCTCTTCTTTGATGATCTCAATCAAAACCCCGGCTTGCGGCGCAGGCAGCTCTAGCACGACCTTATCCGTCTCAATATCAATAAGATTTTCATCCCGCTTTACGTAATCACCTTGTTGCTTGTGCCACGACAACAACGTTGCCTCAGCTACAGACTCAGAAAGTGCGGGAACTCGAACTTCAATTAGCATGACTTCTCCCAATGGCAGTTAGTCGCATAGACTTTAAATAATTAATCATTTAGACCCAGTGCCGCATTTAAAACAGCACTTTGTCGCTTAGCATGTAACGCAAAATAACCGCCAGCAGGTGATGCAGAGGATGCTCTCAAAGCGTAGGTAAGCTTCTGCCCCTTAACCAAATGGCGCTCTATGTAATGCTGAATTCTGTGCCACGCACCCTGGTTGCCGGGCTCCTCCTGACACCACACAACCTCTTTTGCTCCCTTGTATAAAGCAATATGCTCTTTAAAAGCATCATGTGGAAAAGGATAAAGCTGCTCTATCCTGACTATCGCGACATGGTCTAGTTGACGTTCCTTTCGAAGGGCTGCAAGCTCGAAATAAATTTTTCCACTACAAAAAACAAGTCTCTTTACTTTGGAGCGTTTGATATCACTCTCATCTGGAATTAGAACTTTGAACTCACCATGAATAAGATCTTCTAAAGAAGATATCGATTCTTTATGCCTCAAAAGGCTCTTAGGACTGATAACTATCAACGGCTTTCGATATGGCCGCAGCATTTGCCTTCTGAGCACATGAAACATCTGACTTGGAGTGGAAGGTATACAAATCTGCATATTGTAGTCTGCACATAACTGCAAGTAACGCTCGATTCGAGCAGATGAGTGCTCAGGCCCCTGCCCCTCGTATCCATGAGGCAGCATCATAACCAGACCACACATTCGCCCCCACTTGACCTCACCTGACGCTATAAATTGGTCGATAACAACTTGGGCTCCATTAGCAAAATCTCCAAACTGGGCCTCCCAAACTACAAGCTCATGCGGCTCTGTGGTTGCATAACCGTACTCAAACCCGAGAACAGCCTCCTCCGACAAAAGCGAATCAATCACAGTAAAGGTAGGCTGGCTTTTATCGATATGATCAAGCGGGATATAGACACCATCATTAGCACCCTGTCTTCTTTGATCATGCATCACCGCGTGTCTGTGAAAGAATGTGCCCCGCCCACTGTCCTGTCCGGATAATCGAATACCGTATCCTGCTTTGAGCAATGAAGCATAAGCCAAATTTTCTGCCATTCCCCAATCGATCGGTAGCTTCCCCTCAGCCATCAAACGGCGATCGTTAATTACTTTCTCTACTCGAGGGTGCAAAACAAATCCATCTGGCACTGTCGTTAACTTAGAAGACAGCGCCTTGATAGACCTCAGCGTTAAACTTGTCTTTGCGCTATATGTCCACGGAATATTTTGGTATTCCGACCAATCCACAGTGTATGGAGGTTTAAAATTCGATAAGATAGTTTTGTTAGTGTGGTGTCCTCCGTCAAGAGCCTCCCTGAACAAACTAATCATCTTTTCTGGTTGACCGTCAATCAAAGAGCCCTCGGCAAGTAAACGATCTGCATATTTTTTCCGAGCGCCTGGATGTTGTTTCACGAGGCTATACATCCAAGGCTGTGTGACCATGGGTTCGTCTTGTTCGTTATGACCCAACTTCCTGAAACACACGAGGTCAATTACGACGTCTTTTCCAAATTCCATTCTGTAATCCAGCGCAATTTCGGTGATAAAGGCGACCGCCTCAGGGTCATCACCATTCACATGGAATACAGGCGCGTCGATCATCTTTGCTATATCACTACAATACAAAGTTGACCGAACATCTCGAGCGTCTGAGGTCGTAAAACCGATTTGATTATTTACAATAATGTGGACTGTTCCGCCTGTACGGTACCCACGAGTTTGTGACAGATTCAACGTCTCCATCACAACCCCCTGACCAGCAAAAGCCGAATCGCCATGAAGTAATACGGGTAACACTTGTCTACCGTCAACATCCTGCCGGCGATGTTGTCGAGCTCTCACTGACCCTTCAACGACAGGATTGACAATTTCAAGATGCGACGGGTTAAATGCGAGAGAAACATGCATCGGACCACCCGGAGTCATGAGGTCTGACGAAAAGCCTTGGTGATATTTAACGTCACCTGCGGGCAACTGTTCCACTGATTTACCTTCGAATTCAGAAAAAAGATCCTTAGGCATTTTTCCTAAAGTATTTACAAGAACATTTAAACGCCCTCTGTGCGCCATACCGATAACAGCTTCTTGAATTCCGGATTGTCCAGCTTTTTGCAATAAATGATCGAGCGACACAATGACGCTTTCAGCCCCTTCTAGAGAAAACCTTTTTTGACCGACATATTTGGTATGCAAATATTTCTCTAGGGTTTCTGCAGCAGTGAGTCGTTCTAAAAGGTGCAATTTTAAATCTGTCGCGTACTGAGGATGCGCCCGCGGCCCTTCCAGTCGAGCTTGTATCCAACGCTTTTGTTGCACATCACTGATATACATATATTCAGCACCAATCGATCCGCAGTAAGTGTCTTCCAAGGCCTCAATCAGTTCAGACAACTGCATTTGTTCGGGACCGACAAACGAACCAGTATTGAATATTTGATTAAGATCGCCTTCACTGAGTTCGTAGTGCTTCAAAGTCAATTCGGGGATGTCAGTCTTTCCAATACGCTCTAGGGGATCTACGGCGGCACGCCTAACTCCCAAAAATCGATATGCATTTATGAGCTGAAGAACTGAAACCTGTTTACGGTCATTACCCAAATCATCTTCTTGCCGATTAGTTGGACGATGAGCACTCCCGTTTTTATAGCCGATGAAGGATTTAACCACCTGGTGATGAGATACGTCTTTACCCACAGAGGTATCCTGCAAGTTATCAAAATACTGCTTCCAATCCTCGGATATTGAATCAGGATCCTCTAAGTATGAGTCATATAACTCCTCAACAAATGCCGCATTAGTACCAAATAGGTAGGAGCTCCCGCCAAATTCTTTTATCATGATTTATAGATATAACTTAACACTTACGTAGGTTATCGTTGATCAATTTGCTTCACATCACGTACTGCTTCACCAACATATAGCTGTCTCGGTCGGCCAATCTTTTGCTCTGAATCAGAAATCATTTCATTCCACTGCGCGATCCATCCAACAGTTCTGGCCAACGCGAAAATACACGTAAACATATTGGTCGGAATGCCCATCGCTCGCTGAACAATACCCGAGTAAAAATCAACATTTGGGTAGAGCTTTTTCTCAACAAAATAATCATCCTCGAGCGCAATCCGTTCGAGTTCCATTGCGAGTTTAAATAAACGGTCATTTTCAAGCCCTAGTTCAGTTAAAACCTCATGACAGGTTTCGCGCATTAATTTCGCCCTCGGATCATAGTTTTTGTAAACCCTATGGCCAAAGCCCATCAATCTGAATCCAGAATTCTTATCCTTAGCTTTTTTAATGTATTCACCAACCCTCGACACATCACCAATCTCTTCAAGCATATCCAAACATGCTTCATTGGCTCCACCGTGCGCAGGCCCCCAAAGACAAGCAATACCGGCGGCGACACACGCGAATGGATTTGCTCCTGAGGACCCAGCAAGGCGCACTGTCGACGTTGAAGCGTTTTGTTCATGATCAGCGTGCAATATAAAAATGCGGTCTAGGGCTCTCGCTAACGTTGGATTCACTTTGTAGTCTTCCGCCGGAACAGAAAATAACATTCTCATGAAATTGGCCGAGTAACCAAGCTCGTTGTCGGGATATACAAATGGTTGACCGATTGAATATTTGTAGGCCATCGCGGCAAGAGTTGGGATTTTAGCGATCAACCGAAAAGCTGAAATCTCCCGATGAGAAGGGTCATTGAGGTCCAATGAGTCATGATAAAACGCAGATAATGCGCCAACGGTACCTACGAGAATTGCCATTGGATGAGCATCCCGGCGGAAGCCCCTAAAAAAATTGTTAATTTGGTCGTGGACCATTGTATGACGCATCACCCTGAGATCGAAGTCCGCTTTTTCGGCAGCATTTGGCAACTCACCATTCATCAACAAATGACATACTTCTAGAAAGTCACAATGCTTAGCCAATTGCTCGATAGGGTAACCTCGGTAGAGCAATACACCTTCATCGCCATCGATGTATGTAATCGCAGAACGACAACTAGCAGTTGACAAAAACCCTGGGTCATAAGTCACTTTTCCGGTCTTACCAAGTAACGCTCTAATGTCAACCGCATCAGGACCGATTGTCCCCGTGTGAATAGGAAACTCAATATTTGGCTCCCCGCCCGGGAGAATAAGATTTGCTTTTTTGTCCGACATAAAAAACCCCTTTTATTATTTCTTTTATGGAGGCTAGAGCCTCCTAGACTTAAGCGCGCTTTTAGCGCCATAAATTATTTACGCATTAACTGAACAATTTCTCCAAACGCCTCATCTGTTGTATCTGCTCGACCCATCGCGAGGTCCAACAAGTCATTATCTGGAAGCCCTAGCAAACGGCTGAAAGTCTGCTTTTGCTCATCACCTAACAATGGATATTCCTCCCTAAGAAACCGTTGCAAAACAAGGTCGAGTTCAAGCAGCCCTCGGCGGCAACTCCATCGCAGTCGATCCATTTCATTCACTGAATGAGCAACCTAAACCATTCTCTTAACGAGCATATCTTTTATCTTCCCTATTGCCTTCGTTGGATTAAGCCCCTTCGGACACACATCGACACAGTTCATTATTGAATGACATCGAAACAAACGATAAGGATCCTCTAGATTATCCAATCGCTGGCTAGCTGACTGATCTCTGGTGTCCGCCAAGAATCGATACGCCTGTAACAACCCAGCAGGCCCAACAAACTTGTCTGGATTCCACCAGAAAGAAGGGCATGATGTTGAGCAGCATGCACACAAAATGCACTCGTACAGCCCATCTAATTGATCTCGGTCTTCGGGAGATTGCAATCTCTCGGTATCAGGCGCCGGGTCCTCATTCACAAGATACGGCTTTACCGAATGGTATTGTTTAAAAAACTGTGACATATCAACTATCAAGTCACGGATAACTGGTAAACCGGGAAGAGGACGTAAATCTACGGGTGACTTGAGGTCCGCCAAAGGAGTAATGCAAGCCAAGCCATTCTTGCCATTTATATTCATCGCATCAGACCCACAAACGCCTTCACGACAAGAACGACGAAGACTCAAAGAGTCATCCATTTCCTTAATTCTGGTTAAAGCATCAAGCAGCATTCTATCTGTGGATTTGAGCTCAACCTCATATTCCTTGGTATAGGGCTTCGCATCCTTATCTGGGTCGTATCGGTAAATTCTAAATAGCATCACTTGCACCTTTTAACTAAATAACTTGGGCTCTTAATACGTTCGGACTTTGGGATCAATAGTCTCAGCGGTCAGTGGCTCCATATGCACCGGCTTATAATCCAGACGGTTACCTTCTTTAAACCAAAGCGAATGTTTCAGCCATTTCTTATCATCCCTCTCTGCATAATCTGCCCGGTCATGCGCTCCCCTGCTCTCTTTTCGCGCCTCTGCCGATATCAGCGAAGCCATAGCAACCTCAATCAAATTATCTAACTCCAAAGCCTCTATACGCGCCGTATTAAAAACCTTGCTCTTGTCGCCGATTTCAGTCCTCATGACACGCTGCTCAACTTCCTTAATTTCAGTAACTCCATTAACCAATAGATCAGGGAATCGGAACACACCACAATTTTTCTGCATCGTCTGCCTGAGCGCAGCTCCCACCTCAGCCACAGACTCACCATTTGTTTGATTATTCAACCGGTCAAGTCTCTCACGGGTCAGCTCTCCGGCGTCACGCGGAAGGTCTTTATGAGACGCATTTTGCTTTAAAAATTCTACAGTGGAATTACCTGACGACTTACCAAACACCAATAAATCAGTCAGCGAGTTAGTCCCCAGTCGATTTGCCCCGTGTACTGACGCACACGCACATTCACCAGCTGCAAAAAGTCCAGGTACGACTGCCTCCTTGTTGTCCCCCAATGGCGCAACCACCTCTCCTTTATAGTTTGTAGGAATGCCACCCATCATATAATGACAAGTCGGAACAACAGGAATTGGGTCTTTTGCAGGGTCCACGTTCGCAAATTTCTTTGCAATTTCTCTGATACCAGGCAATTTACTCTCGATTAGTTCCTCGCCCAAATGATCAAGCTTGAGAAGCACGTGATCCGAGTCATCACCACAACCACGTCCATCCTTTATTTCAGTAGCCATAGCACGTGCAACCACATCGCGAGAAGCTAAATCTTTAGCATTAGGCGCGTAGCGCTCCATAAAGCGCTCGCCATCCTTATTGAGGAGATAGCCTCCCTCACCACGAACCCCTTCGGTAATCAATACTCCTGCACCAGACACTCCGGTAGGGTGAAATTGCCAAAATTCCATGTCCTCTAAAGGTATTCCTGCCCTTGACACGATACCCAGGCCATCTCCCGTATTGATGAATGCGTTGGTACTGGATGCGTATACGCGACCCGCACCACCTGTAGCAAATAAGACAGCCTTAGAATGGAAAATAACGACTTCGCCAGTTTCCATTTCCATTGCTGTTACGCCAACAGCCTGTCCAGATTCATCCCGTATGAGATCTAGCGCCATCCACTCAACAAAGAATTGGGTATTAGATCGAACATTTCTTTGATACAAGGTGTGCAACATTGCATGACCAGTTCTGTCTGCTGCGCAACAAGACCGCTGGCTTGGTGGACCTGCACCGAAATTTTGCATGTGCCCCCCAAAAGGGCGTTGATACACCGATCCGTTTTCGTTCCGGTCGAATGGCATGCCAAAGTGCTCAAGTTCAATCACACTCTTGGGAGCCTCTCGACACATAAATTCGATTGCGTCCTGATCCCCAAGCCAGTCAGATCCTTTGACAGTGTCATACATGTGCCAGTGCCAACTATCCTCGCCCATATTCGCGAGTGCCGCTCCCACGCCACCTTGAGCCGCCACTGTATGAGAACGAGTTGGAAACACTTTGGATAAGACGGCGACTTTACAGCCCGCCTCGGACAACTGGAGTGCGGCTCTTAACCCAGCCCCACCAGCCCCAACAATCACCGCATCAAATTTTCTAACTGGATAAGACATTTACACACTCCACAAAATTTGAATCATCCAAACTGCATAAACAATCAAGACAAATATCGTTATCACCTGAAGACCAAGACGTAACGCAGTACTCTTGATGTAATCCATGTAGATATCCCTAACCCCGATCCATGCATGCCAAAAAAGACTCAAGAAAAATAACAAAGTAAGAATCCGCATCCATTGAGACTGGAATAGATAACTCCAGGCAAAATAGTCTTGAGGACAAGTAACGAAATACACCACGCTAAAAATAATCGTATATAGCGCCATGACAACAGCGGTCACTCGCTGCACCAACCAATCTTTGAGTCCGTAGTGAGCTCCGGTAATATTTTTATTCACCATATGAGCACTCCCGCCAAAACAGTCAAGGCAAGACTCAACATCAAAACCAAAGCGCTTGATTTTCGCGCTGCTGCAAGTTCCGCACCGACGTGCAAGTCGAGCAGAAGAAAACGAATACCTGCTATGAAATGGTGTGAAAACGCCCAGATCAGTCCTAGGAGTAAGAACTTTCCAAGCCAACTAGTCAACAACTCTCCAGCCCGCTCGTATCCTTGCGGTGATTCCAAGCTCAAAGCAAGGATCCCTAACATGACCCCTATCATCAAAAACATCCCAAACCCACTGACGCGATGGAGTATTGAAACAAACCCAGGAAGAGGCAGACGAATCTTGGTGAGATCTAAATGTTTTGGCCTTGGTTTAGTATTCATAAAAATTGAATCCTTTTTTCAATTTAATGGACCGGTAGCTCATTAAATAATTTGATTTTGGTAATGATGATTGGAGGTATTACAGTAACTTCGGCGCAACTCAACCGGCTGATCTCCGTAGGTGTAAGCAACACGATCAACTCTTAGCAATGGAGAGCCATCTAGCAATCCCAGTCTGTCAACGATCTCACCCTCAACCAGTACGGCTTTTAACCTCTCCTCAACACGAAGAATCCTTATCCCAAATTCGGCCTCATACATGCTGTAAAGCATGCAATTATGATTTAGGATTGTTTTCTCTTCGATAAAATCGAAAGGCTGACCAGGCAGCCGTATCTCCTCGTAAATAATTCCCACTCCTTCAGGAGCTAAAATTCTTCTTATCAACCACCCCGTAGACCCAGCCACGGCAGACAAGTTCGCTGCTGACTCCTCATCTAATTTAATTCTCCAAAAATCAATTAAGTCCGCTTCAACATCGACTAACGGCCCCGTATCGGGCACTAATCTTAAAAATGGAAATTTAGTGGGTTCGTTTAAATGAGAGGCCACAAAGGTGCCCTTACCTTGATGACGAACTACTAATTTTTGAGAGGCCAACTCAG
>JGI20151J14362_10000465_pt1 | contig 29684 bp, 44 predicted proteins | sample COG_01_FD_14362 | JGI IMG/M metagenome (IMG submission 14362)
CTTAAGAGAGATTGAACCGGTCTTAACATCTGAGGATGATGTAATAATACCACCAGCATCGATTGTACCCGATACAGTTTCTGAACCTGATATAGCAACGTTATTGTTAATCGATGTATTACCTGAAGCAGTAGTCGACTGAGCACCAGATATAGTCTCTGTTAATGCTCCTGATACTTTTAAAGTCATATCCTTTGCTATTGTCTGAGTAAAGTAATCGCCAGTTGTAAGGGTCATATATGTTCCTATACCTTGAGCTAGGTACTCTGTTATATCCAGAGTCATGTAGCCTTCAATCTTTTCAATAACGTTCTTCTTAACCGTTTTAAACTCTGAGCCGTGTATAACTTGGGTTGAATCCCCGTAGATATGCTCCTCTTTGTTACCCTGTATCTCAGTGTTACAGTTACCTACAACAAAGAGGTTACAGTCACCTTCTACAGTTACGCGTGACGTACCTTTAACGTTAACGTACTCATCGCCTAGAGTAACTTCATAGTTATCTTTGATTACTTTTAAAACACGTGAGCCATCTGGATGCACCTCATAGAATGTGCCAGAGCGATGGTGCTCTTTAATACGTTGGTATTCCGCTGTATCATCTACTTCAAAGACATGACCAGACTCTGATTCTGTAACTTTATTAAACGGATACTGTGGCTTAGCAGGCGATGCAGGCTCGTCGAACTGAAATATGTTAACAGGATCAGTGTTTTCTTTTGCTTCTAATGCAAAAGGTTCTGCCTTTGACTTGGCTTCAACATAACCGAGAGTAGTATTTGCATCTGAATTAGCTACTTTGCCTACACGAATTGTTTCTTGGTTTATGTTTGCCTGTGTAGCTAATCCACGAGCTGCTTTATTAACGTCAGACTCGTTTAAATAGTTTGTTTCAGTCTTATCCGTTTTCTTAGGATATAGCCCAGCAGGATCAAAGAAGCCTGCCTCTGTATTCGCTTCAACTGTATTAAGAGCTGCAATCGAGCCTAAGACAATAGGATCTTGTGCATCCGTACCATCACGGAAGAAGCCAACTACCCACGAGCCTTCAACTAATCCATGGGGTGAACGTCCTACGCCAGATGTACCGGAGTCAGTTGTAGGCATCATTATAGTTGCCCAGGGAAGATCTGCAGTTGGCAGTAGCTCTTTATTCGCTGTGTGATAACCAAAGGCACGTATACGAACCCTGTTTAAATATAGAGGATCTGCTCGGTCTTCCACAACACCGTGAAACCAAACAAACTTTGTATCCATAAATTTATTCATCGCTTGTGCACCGAATCACGTCTTACTTTTATTTGTGTAAAGTAACCAGAAGCATCAAAGGAATGCGTACTTGATACGATAAGATATCTACCTGATAGAAATTCGTCGTTCTCACGACCTGATCCTTCTACCTGGCCAGTCTTAGGAAAGTTTAAATTAACTATTGAACCAGGACTTAGTCTAGAATCGCCATATAGCTTAATAGAATGTTCTAGCTGTTCTAGATTAGAATAGACTGATCTCTTGGTTGCTTCTTTATATGCACCAAACTGATGATAGTTTAGATCGCCTGTCTCTGCCATAGACAGGGAGTTTTGATTTATAAAAATCGTAGACGTTTCTTTTAAAGTATTTGGGCCTACACCTGATATATTAAAGTTTCTATTCCATACAAGATCAGATGCATCACCATCTATAAGAGGTACTTTATCGTCATAGGCATTAAAGTCAATTACCTCATATGTCTTATTAGAGACATCGAGCTTGTGCGTACGCGTAACATATGATCCATTCTTCATAGACTTATATGGGGAAAATCCTATATTTGAAGATGATTCAAGTATGCGTAATCTCTTTTCTTCGAATGATCCTTCAGACTGTGACTCCTGTGTATAGAAGTATCCCTGTACATAGTTATCCAGTATATCAGAAGTAATCATTTTGTTATAGGAGTTTAAAACAAATGCTGAGTCGTGAAATACCTGATATGTAAAGAGTGGCGAACCATTGGGTGTCATGCTCTTCTGTAGTATATTCTCTATAGCATCGGAATACGTTAGCTTAGGCGGTATAAACTTCATAGTGCCTAGGGTTTGTGTTTCTTTCTTGTCGATTGTTATCCCGGTTTGCCTATATAGCTCCTCAATAATATCAATTGATGTACCTGATAGTGCAGAAGAAATCCTACGAAACTTAGACACCAGTCCAAATGAAGTTACACAGCGTATACGATACGTAGCAATATCTGGCTTAGGCTTACCGTATATGGGTATATCAAGAATATGCCAATCATTTTGAATGTCAACTGGTGGCGAATTCTTATCGTTCTGCTTACGTACAACAGATACTATCTTTTCATTACCTGATATGTTTAAATCCTCAAATAAGGATACGGCGTCTGCTATATTAAACTCAGCAATAAGAGCTTGCTGAAAGATAGATTCATATACTGTCATTGAAGTAACGAGCTGAGATATGTCTCTTTCTTTACCGTTAGCTCCTTCAATCGTTACTGTTAACCTAAAAGAATCAGGAGATACAGCAGTCTGATCAGTAGGATGTAAACCTTTTTGGAGGGGCATATTCTACTCTTAAGAATTAATGAGTTTACGATAACGAGTGGCAAAAGTATCTATAGCAGCAGGATTAATAACCCTAATCGATAGCTTAGCTTCGTTTATTTCTACCTCGTGCTCATAGTTAGTCACAGGTAACTGGTTATCAGAGGCGTTAAAGTTTAAACGATCTATTTCTCTTCCCTGTGAGTCTACATAATGATGTGGCGCATCCTTTTCCTTTGTAATAATATGGTTAAATTGTGTGCCCTTTGCAAATGCTAATCCAGAAGTTAGAGTAATAAAGTCTTCGTTTATAAACGTACCAGTAACATCAGAAAGTATAAGACTATTTGTAGAATAGTTTATTTTTGCTATCTTACCAGTTGCATCTGATGTAAGACCCCTAACAGTCTCTCCTATTACGAGAGTAGGATAATTATATAGATGATGTGAATCACTTAATACCCCAAGATTAGATTCCAATGTAAGAGCAGTACGAAAATAGGTCTCATCGACAAAGTTAGCTAATTCCTGGGAAGACTTAGGCCATTCATGTAATCCATTGCTTAGATCCTCATTGACTACAAAGAATGTCCAATAGTATGCAGGAGTACCATATAATTCCATTGATACCTGATCAGGTCTAGAACCATCGTTTACTTCATAATACCGGTAAGCGTTGGCATTATCCATTTCAGATATATAAGCACGAACATTACGATTAATATCAATAATAATATTCTTTTCTTCTGAGTCTTCATTAAACTGATATTGGACTAAAGGAAAGCTTTTAAAAAAGTTTAACATTATTATCTTTCCTCTGTGCCGATATCAGACTTAGTAAGAACTTTCGTTTCTTGGAAAGTAAGGGATATGTTTACTGATATAGGTGCACCCCCGTCAAAATGCATGTGGGCATTATCATTAAAGTTAGTCTGTAGGTTAGTTAAATTGCATTCATATATTCTAGGATAGTACGGATTCTCTCTCCCGTCTTGTGTATAGAACTTAATAGAGAATGTAGAAGGATATGTAAGAAGATAAGAACCTGCTCCCTGTTCTGGATACATTTCGCCGCGAAAGAACTCCTGGATCTTACGAATCTCCTGTGACTCACTCGGATCTTCTGCTACAAGAGAGAAGTTAAAGTTAAATGACCTGATAGTCATATTCTGGAATGCTACAACAGTATTGGGGTTAGTGGCAACGCCTTTAGACATACCATACATATCAGAAAGGTTCTCAACACCAGGTACTAAATTACCTAGTCCAGAATCTTTTGCTATTTTTAAACTCATCATTGAGCGAAGATCAGCATTTGATCCTTCACCATTAATCTGTGAATTAGCCTCTTTAGCAATATCCGTAGCAGACTTCCCGCTTTGAATACCAGCCATAAGCTGAGAGCCGATTGGTCCCATATCCATAGTACCATAGCCAGCACCATCTGAAAACGAAACACCAGGTGGGTGATAGAGTGTTACATGGCCTTGCGGTGCGCCGGATCCGCCATACTTATAGCGGTTAGCTGTTATCCTCATAAAAGGCACATTGGCACCGGCCAATTGAGCTGGATATATGTATTCGCGAGCCATATCGTGACCTTATAAATAAATTGAATGTACTTAATCTATTTATGGTGTTTATGTCAAAGACTTATAAGGGCAAATACAAAATAAAGAAACCCCAAAAGTATTTGGGAGATCCTTCGAAAGTTACCTATCGCTCTTTATGGGAGCGACAAGCTTTTCGCTGGTGTGAAGACCAAGATGCAGTTATTGGTTGGTCTTCTGAAGAAGTAGTAGTACCCTATGTCTGTAAGACTGATAATAGGCCACATAGATACTTTATTGATTTAAAAGTAAAATTTGCAGATGGCCGAACAGTCCTTGTTGAAATCAAACCAAAGTCTCAGACTGTACCACCAAAGAAACCAGCACGTCAAACTAAGAAGTATATCTCTGAAGTCATGACCTTTATTAAAAATGAATCTAAGTGGGAGGCTGCTACTAAGTATGCCAAGAACCGTGGATATCACTTTGAGATATGGACTGAAGATACCTTAAAGTCTTTGGGAATAAGACTCCTGACTGGATAGTATCTAATCCCCTCCAGAGAAGACTCTCTTATTATATCATATATTCATAGGAATGTAAACAAAATAGCATAAATAGTATTATGGCAGATTCCCTATTCGACAAGTATCAAGCACAAGCATTTAAGGCTGGGATAACACCTCGCACGGATTCTTCTCGTGCATGGTTCCAGGATAAGCTTAAAACAATATCAAGCTTAAGCAGGCGTGGACTATTAAAAGATCCTAATCTGGTTGAGCGTAATCGATTGCGTTCTGGCTCCATGTACATGTACTTCTACGACCCTAAGCATCGTGAAACATTACCTTACTATGATGCTTTCCCTTTGGTCGTTATGGTAGAAGCAGTAAAAGGTGGATTCTATGGTCTAAACCTCCATTATCTCCCACCACCGCTCCGAGCTAAGATGCTTGATGCTCTAATGGATATAACAAATAATAAAAGATTCGACGAATCGACTAAGTTTAAATTAAACTATAATCTTCTTAAAAGCGTATCTAAATTAAAATGGTTTGCTCCGTGTTTTAAAAGATATTTATATAAGCATGTCGAAGGATCAGCAGCTATGGTACAAGCCACTGAATGGGAAATAGCAGTGTTCTTACCAACAGAGCAATTTAGGAAATCAGGTAAGAGAACAGTCTGGAAAGACTCAAGGCAAAAGGTATAAACAATGATTTTTGATTCTCCGGTACAAGATCTAGCTTCAAGGATATCAGAAAGAGGTGGTCTAGCTCGTCCTAATCTCTTCGCTGTGACCTTTAATGGACCAGCATCTATTAATCCTGATATGTTCCTTGTTAACGCTATATGTGAGTCTGCATCATTACCAGGTCGTGCTATATCTACTAACGAGCATACAACTACTAAGCATGCTACTAAAACCCCATATACCTTTATTAACGACGATATAACGCTTACCTTCTTAGTAACAAATGACTTCTATATTAAGAACCTATTTGAGAAGTGGATGAAGCACGTTATAAACGATGAAGATGGTAAGATCTATTATAAGTCTCAGTATGCATCTGATATGACTATAACGATACTATCACTTGACGGTAAAATGGTTCATAAGGTACAACTAGAGAAAGCATTCCCTATTGCATTTACTGCTATGGAATTATCTAACACATCAGAAAGCCAGGTGATGCGGTTTACTGTTACAATGACATATGATAACTTTAAGAGTAACACCACATACTTTACTCTTGCATCTTCTCTAGCAGAGTTTAAAAACGCATTGTCTTTCCCTAATCCTCTTATGCCTTCGCTTCCGTTCTCACCGTTTGGAGACCTAGGCGATCAAGCTGAAACACTCTTAGCAGGTTTAAAATCAGAATTAGCTGGCGAGATGACAACGGTACTTAATTCATTGACTAGCCAAATCCGGGATAAGATACTCGGTAACGCTGCATCTATAACAACACCATATGAAGGATCTTTGGGATCTGTTATTTCACAGATATCAGGGAAGGTTACAAACATATTCGGGGCTGGCCTAGGAGGAACTGTTAATGAAGCAGCTACTCAAGCCTCACAAGCTGTTCTTTCACGAACATCTTCGGCTATTAAAGGTTTATCTGGTTAACGTGTAAGTTATATAATTATTGGAGAATATTATGGCATTACCTAAGCTGGTATCAGCTAAGTATAGTTTAGAAATACCGAGTACAAAAGAGTTGATAGAGTATCGACCATACTTGGTTAAAGAAGAAAAGATCCTAATGATGGCATTTGAGACGAAGGATCAGTCCCAGATGATATCAGCATTAAGAGATACAATTGCAGGATGTACAGAAGGTAAAGTAAAGGTTGATAATCTTACTATCTTCGATCTGGAGTACATTTTCCTTAAGCTTCGTTCTAAGTCAGTAGGTGAAACATCTACGCTAGGAATTAAATGCTCTGGGTGCTCTAAGACAAGCCAGGTAGAAGTCAATTTAAACGAAGTTGAGGTATTAGGAGAGGTTAAGTCCTCAGCCCAGATCGCTCTAACAGATACGGTAGGTATAGTAGTTAAGTACCCAACCGTTAAAGGTCTGTATAGACAGCTTCAAAAGAATGATGATACAGATTCAGCAATGTCAGCTGTTATCTCTTCTATTGAATCTATCTACGATGCCGAGAACGTATATCCGGCAGAGAACGAGACAGAAGAATCCTTACTCGAGTTTGTTGATTCTCTTACATCGGATCAGTTTAAAAAGCTTACATCATTCTTTGATGATATGCCTAAGCTTAAACATAAAGTATCTTTTAATTGTCAAAGCTGTAAGATACCCAATGATATTGATATTGAGGGCCTACAGAATTTTTTCTAGTAAGTCTTTCTCATGAATCATTGGAAAATCATTATAAAACTAATTTCGCCTTAATGCAGCACCACAAGTACTCGTTAACGGAATTAGATAATATGCTTCCTTGGGAAAGGGAGATCTATATCATGATGTTACAGCAGTATATTGAAGATGAAAACCAAAGGATTAAGAATCAAAGTCGTAGCTGATGAGAGAGACGTAAATGGCTGATTTAATAAGTGATCAACTAAAAGAGCTTACTAAGGCTTTAGAAGAGAATAAGGAAGAGCGCCAGAAACTCGGAGCTGCTCGTTCAGAGGAGGAGTCGTCCGGTAAAAAAGGTGAACTGACCAAGCAACTCCAGAAACTCATTGATGAAGAAAGAGGTCTTGAATCAAAAAAAGACAAGCTTGAGGATAGGTTATCTAATCTTACAGGTCTTCCTAAGATTATGGAAACTATGGCAGCCGAAACAAAAGAGCTTAAAAGATCAAATGAAACAGATGCTGTTGGTAAAAAGTTAGAAAAGCTTAACTCTCTCATGAGCTCTACATCTAACTCGAAGGAACTTAACAAACTATTTAAAGAAACATTATCTAAACTGGAAGATCCATCACTATCAGATGAAGAAAAAGAACTTCTTAATAAACAAATAGATGAAATTAAGAAAGGTGCAGAAAGCGAAGAGAACCGCCGCGAAGCAGCTAAAGTTGCTGCAGAGAACAACTCTCGCCTATTCCAAATGGCTGAAGGCCTTGAAGGAATGGGCAATAAGTTTGATAAGTTCACTGATAACTTTAAGAAAGGAGCAGGTTTAATTGGTGCTCTCGGTGCTATTGGTCTGCTTCTCTTTTCTCCAGAGACCCTGTATAAGATAATTGATTCTGTTATTAACTTCTTTGATGATATGTACAAAACCATTACATCTGTAATAAACGGTGACTGGGAAGCTGGTATAACCTTTATTAAAGATCATATTGTTGGTGTTGGTGTCTTTATAGGAGGTATTGCTGCTCTCTTTGGTGGAACTATACTAAAGGCCGCTGGCAGTCTTCTTAAAACAGTAAGGACATTGGGCAAAGTATTCGGTAAGCTTTTTTTACCCTTCACTATTGTTATGGGTTTAGTAGGAGCAATCACTGGCTTTATAGAAGGATTCAAGGAAGGAGACATACTTGGTGGTATTAAAGGAGCTATTACCGGTCTTGTCAATACTGTTGTAGCTGCACCTCTTGACCTTTTAAAAGATGGTGTAGCATGGGTATTAGGTAAGATGGGATTCGAAAATGCTGCAGAAGCATTAGAGTCATTCTCATTCTCTGATCTCTTTACATCAATGATAGAAAAGCTATTCTCTGTAGTATCGTCGATAATCGATTGGATAGGTAGTATATTTAATGTCGACATTGGCGGTATGCTTACATCGATGCTAGAAGGACTAGGCTTCGCATCAGGCTTTATAACAGACATTATCTTTGCCCCGATAGATGCAGCTATAAACTGGGTTATGGGTATGTTTGGCTTCGAGACACCCGAAGAAGGCTTCTCGCTTAAGTCAATGATAGCGGATGGTATCGAAAAGGTTAAAGGCCTTTTTACCTCAATGCTAGACTTTATACCATCGTTCTCCGATATTAAAGAAGGCCTATTTGGCATGATGCCTTCTTGGATGAAGAAGTTCATATCTGACGATGAGCCAGAAGAAGCTGAGGTGCAGGAGCCTGCGGGTTTAAAAAGATCACGAGCTCGTCGTTCAGAAGCCAGGGAAGATAGGGAAAGTATTGATTCAGAAAGTGCTCTAGAAACAAGACAGAGTATTGACTCAGAAAGTGCTCTAGAAACAAGACAGAGTATTGATTCAGAGACACCTGAAACAGTATTAGAAACAAGACCAGCTACAGAAAGATCTCAAAGAATGATTCGAGGTAATGACGATGAATCGGTTTCTCGTATCTCACAAAGCACCGAATCTACCCCTCTAGAACCTCGTATAGAGCCCACTACGACACCTGGAGCAGTACTCTCATCTACTAACGACATGATGGATAAGAAAGCGGAGGCAGCTTCACAGACTAATATGACTATCATTCAAGCTACTGGCGGTGGTGGTGGTGGTGGCAAATCAGGCGGGAACGTTAACTCTGCTACAGCTATAACCAATAACATCTCACAGGGTATATCTGCAGATGATTTCCTTCGTCGAGACTTTGTAAACGGTTTCTAAGCACACATAAAAAAAGGAGCCAAACGGCTCCTTTCTCTACTTCCTTCTATTAACTCTGAGTAGCTAGCTTTTGAAAGTAGCTTAGAGTATCTTCAGCATCATCATCCACTGAAGAGACTGCTACACCTGGAGATTGCTGAGCTGCAGGAGCTGGCTCGTTCCATGGTGGTGAGTTATCAGTTTCATCGAGTGAGATAGACTCTGCTGTAGACATAACTTGAGCTTCTCCTAACACCTTGTTTAGACGCTGCTTAAGTTCTTCGTAAGACTTATAGTTCTTAGGATCCATAAAGTCTTTGAGACTGTATAGCTTATTGTAGATAGCTTCGATTTCAGTATCATCTTGAGAGATTGCTGATTGGCCATCGAACTCCGACTTATCATAGTTAACCCAACCATCTACCTTACGAATCTTAATCTTAAAGTTTGCACCTTCCCAGAAATCGAATGGATTAACTGGTTGTTCGTCTGCAAACTGTGGCTGCATAACATCCATAACTTTATCAAAGATCTTCTTGCCAAACTTATAAAGGAATACTTTACCTTCGTTTTCTGGCTTAGCAGGATCAGAGATAACCTGAATATTCGCTACATAATGTAGACGACGCTTACGCTCGCGAGCGAGTGCTTTGTCTTCATCACGGCCGGTGTTCCAAAGTACAGTATTCATTTCAGATACTGGATCTTGTTGACCGATAGAAGTGAGTGAGCTTTCGATATACCAAAGACCACCAGGACCTTGGAAACCGTGATCCCAATAACGAACCCATGGGAGTTCTTCGTTGGCTGGAGCTGGCAAGAATCGAATTACTGCATAGCCATTACCTGCTTTATCAGATGTTGGCTTCCAGAACCGATCGTCTACATAGCTTTTGTTTTGTTGCTGTCCACCACCAGACTGTTCTGCTGCTGCAGTAAGTGTTGAAATGGCTGATGAACGATTACGCTTGAGGTCTGCGAATGACATAGTATTACTCCGTATTATTTGTATTTCTGAATTATCCACTTTCTCATAATATAGACTACATTATACCACACTTTCGTTAGGATGTAAACACCTTAAGAATAATTTTTTTCATTCTGTCTGGGTCACACTTAACAAAAGGGCCGTACTTACGAATCTTCCGTGAGACATCAGGCCACACGATAGTTTCCGTAATTTGTTTGTCGGCTTTACTTAAGAAGCCAACGAGATTATTTATTATCACTACTGTTTCGAGGGATATATCACCCTGCATATACTTCTCTACAATCTTAGGGTGTACATCAATAGCAAATAGCTCGTCAAAGGATTGTACCTCTTCGGCAAGCTTATATAGATCTTGCGAAAAGATATAGCCTATACTCTGATTTACTTTAACCCATTTATCATATGGGCCGTCGTCTGATATCATATCACCAATCCACTTATTATCAGTAATAAAGTGGGATACGTAGTATGATATTAACTGTGGTGCTGTATCAAATCGTTTACCAATCTTAGCAAAAAAGTACTTATCTTTCCTCTTCCAAAACGACTGCGGCTTAGCAGAGGTCTTATAGTTATACTTTACAGCATCATAGCTGTCACTTTCAAAGTGCAGCTTAATCGATTGGTATAGACTAAAGGCTTCAAAAGGTTCCATAGTTCTCATATAGGCAGCATAGTTGTATTAGTAGTAGGGGTTTTTACTAGATTAGAACGTGCTGCTTCAGCTTCAATCTTAGAATAAAGAGAAGGAGATATTAACCTTCCAGCATCTTCTGGGGGAAACTGGTGGTCTTCACACACCTTAATACAAGCATCGATATAGCTTACCTCTAGTCCCTTAGCCATACGATTCTCTACTTCTTCAGAGAATCTTTTCTTAGTTAATATCTTGTTTTCAATCATATTAGTTCCATTTATAAAATACATGATCACCTATATAGGCAACTCTATTTAGCGTATAAGCCCAATCAGGATCTACGTAGTTAGCATGATAATGCGTTGCTCCGTAAGTAATGTCCTTATTAGAATTCCAGAGAAGCAAAGCTTTTTCTGTTACATCTTGCACACGCATATATGCTACACTATCTTTAGGGTTATCGGATTTGCCGTCNCAGTACCAGGAGAACTGACACTGATTGAGTATAATCCTACCCCTATAATCGGTCTTACTTTGCTTAATAACATCACAGACGTTATTAGGATAGCGCCGATCTTTTAATCGATTGAGAGTAACCATAACTACTCCCATTATAGCTTCTTCCTCTTGATTCCTAGCTTCATAATAGCTATTCAATACCAAGCAACGAAGATCTTGCTCTGCTAATAGATCTGAAGCTTTAATTGGTTCTTCTATTATAGCTTTAATTGGTTCTTCTATTATATAGGAGAAGTCCAAGTAGCTATAGGGTAGTTCAGATTCTTGTACAGCAGCTTGGGGTTGGGAATAATCCCATCTGAGTGCTATACTTATGAGGCAGATACACGTAACAAGACACAGTCCTTGTTGATCCGCCCATTTGGTTCGCTTGTCTTTGTAGTTAATTTTTGCCATTCGTTATCAATTTGCCTCGGTGTTTTAGACTGTACAATTGACAGGAACTCGTCAGGCTTTCGTAACCTTACCTTACGTGATCCACCCCCGAAATTTTGCAATGAAGTACCTTTCACCTCAAATCCATTAACTGACTCGGAAACATATTCAGTTAACTCTCTTGTTTTAACGTTAAAGACATATAGTCTCATAGCGCCAACGATTATAGCAGGAATTATCGAAACAATCTTAAATTCGTTATTTTCCTTGCAGTATGAAAGCTTAGACACTTGCTTATCAGCAGCCTGAGGTTTCTTAACACGAGCCTTACGTGTTGCCTTAGCAGCACTCTTGATTTTAGCTAAATCAACGAGCATTTCCTCGCATGTCTTAATCCTAGCTTTGAGAGCAGGCTTTGTAACATGCTTATATGCCTCCGTAGTTTGCTCACACGAGCCGCTATAGGCATCAGTATATTCTTCTATCCATTGATCTATTACTTTGCGTACATGGTCCGCTGCGGAGCCTGTAAGGCCGTGTACTTTAAACTGCTGGTATAGATCAACAGTAGCTTTATTATCCCCATCTATCCACTTATCTTCTAGATCCAAAAGATCCTGCATAACAGTATCATTGATCTTGTTAATGGTTCTTTGATAGGGATTAAGCTTAACAACGTTACTTGTTGTTTCTTCTGTGTTGCCAGCTTTCTCTATAAGAATAGCATTACCAATTTCAATAAGATCCTCATAGTAAGCTTTACATACCTTAAACCATTTCTTATAGGGTTCGGGGAATTCCGCATCAGGACGCTGTGACCAATAGATGCAGGTAGCAAAGTGCGGATGCATAGTAAAGTGATATTCAGGATTAGCTAGAATAGCCTTAGCGTCCTCTTTGGAGAAAGTAGCTTTAATCCAAGGCTTAACGACAGAAGAGATCTCTTTAACCTCTAGTTCGTAGTGGAAGTAAAACTTAAGCTTATAGAAATCATCAATGAGAGGCGCTGCAGCTATTCCAGTCTTAGGTCTTACCCTAACAGTTTTCTTTAAGAACTTTTTACCGATTGCCATTTTGTGCCTCTCCAATTAATAATATAACTATTATACCACACTTTCTCCGCAGAGTAAACATATTTATGGGATTAAAGATTCAAACGTCTGTACTGAGTCAACCTTAAACGATCGCCAGCCAGTCTTGTTTACGTCAAAGACCTTAATTACTTCCTCTGAATAAGAGGTTGTAGGATTCTTAGGCTTCATAGTATCTGGTATAGCATTCTCGTTAAGCGTGCACGCCATCTCGCGTACCTCTCCGTCTACCTTAGTAAACTTAACCAAACATACGCGGTCACGGAGCATTTCAATCATTTTAGAACGGTTCATATTAATTCCTTCTCATTGTTGAGTAGTCTTCGGGGTTGTCGCCTCTTCCGACTGGGACGAGGTTTGATTTGTGCATGGTTGCGATTCCGACGATGTAGTCTCCGGAGTATTCTGTTCGACTTGGCTTTGCTGTTGCTGACGCCTGATGTTGGAATTCGCTTGTTGCGCTTGCATAGATCTGTTCATCCTTGCGATAAACCTGCTTCGGGACATAAGGGATAAACTCCTTTCTAGTTTTTTTAGATGAGACCGAAAACAGTTCCATTCGCTCGCGATCTTTCTTTTGCTGACGATGAGCTTCCATCCTCATCTCTTTAATTCGCTTAGGCGTAGACACTAGTTCCACTCATTATCGAACTTAGTAGTCTCACGATATACATCACCAACTAGAGACTCCGCAAACGCACGAGCAGCTTTAGGCTCTACGTGGTTGTAGTTTTCGTCCATAGCTTCGAGCTCTCTTTCGAGCTGGCGATCCTGACGGCGCTTAATCTTAGCGATCTTAGCTTCGCAATCTTTAATAAATCGCTTATTGATCTTAGCTTGCTCAGCACGAAGCTCTGGGTTACCCTGGATCTTGTGCACTGCGTTTTTAATCATATCGAGTCTGTTCATTTAGTTCTCCTAGTACAAGTAATTAATAATTGAATTATAAACAAAGTCTCGGTTTTGGTTAATATCATCTAGCTCTTTATCAGTAGCTGGACGATCGTTAATATTTGCTTCACTAATATAAGCATCAACAAAATCCGGCGCATCATAATATTTGATGTCTTCTAAAACCACTTCACTAATTTTTTCAAAATCTATATTCATATATTTTCCTATTAAGTATTTCCTATTAAGCCACGGGATTCAAGTTCCGTTTCAAAGTAAATTTCCATGATGGTAGAATCAACTTTACCATTGACGCTGTACTTTTCTACAAAATCGTCCTCTGTTAAATTGATTACGTCTTCTTGTACTTCAAGAAAGTAATTACTCATCTTAGACATATTGGGTCTCCTCTTTTAATAAAGTTCGCGATCGCGAAGATAAAAGTACAAAGGTGTCAGCTTGAGCTTCCTCTTCTTCGCGAATCTCTTTGATCTGATCCGAAAATTCTCGAGCAGCAGCTTTTAAGCCTTCAAGGTCTAAGTCCCAGTAAGCGTCCCACCAAGATCCGCGAGGTCTAAACCCGTGGATGTCTTTGTGAGCATCTGAGAGATACTGGATGTAAAAGCCACGATTAGAATCTGTCATAATATAATTCCTATTAAGAGTATTGAGCGATAAAAGTTAAACCAAACACCAAAGCCATTGTTGAGCCAACGCCGATGCAGATGATTACGTCTTTAATTAGTTCGTTGAACATATTCTTATCTCTCTGTGTTTTTTTAATTTATGTGGGTATTATATCGTGATTTAGAGGGTTTGAGAACCCCCTAAATCGTCACAGTTCGTAACTTTTAAGCAGCTAACTGAACGCGGTTATCGAAATCAAACATTGTTTCAAAAGGGACGTAACCAGTGTCGCCAACGCGAGCTCCACCGTGTGGTCCTTCGTCTTCGATCTGGATTGTGTAACCCTTAAAGATCTTATGACCAGTTTCGGGGTGAAGGATCCAACCTTTATCAATAACTGTACCTTGGATGTAGTGCTCATCTGTGCTTGCAAAATCCATTGAGCGTATAACCTGACCGATCTGAGCAATGTTTTCGTATTTCATTTTTTTGGTCCTTTGTTTAATTTATGTGAGTATTATACCAAAGATTAGCCCCTTTGTATACAAAAAGATCGTAATAGATCGTAACGTAGCATAAATAGCATAGACATATCCCATACCATAAAGGTCCACAATGAAACAAATTGCAACCTTTATTATGCTTCTGATGATCCCTATATTAAGTACCCCAGCATTCGCTCAAGCAACAGGAACTTGTACTACTGGAACTCAGTATTGTGAGGGATCTACTGCGGATACCAATATAACATCGACTTCAACCTCGACGTCGACTGCTACCGCAACAAACACTAATAATAACAACAATGTTAATACTAATACAAGTACTAACACGAACAATAACAATAATATAAACACGAATACCAGCACGAATACGAATACTAATAATAACACTAACGTCAATACCAATACTTCAACTAGTACGAATAACAATAATAATAATAATGTCAATACCAACACATCTACTAGTACCAATGTAAACACAAATAATAATGTTATGAGTGGCGGGACAACTAACGTCAACACCAACAATAATAATAATGTCAATACTTCAACTAGTACGAATACTAACAACAATAATAACGTGAATACCTCAACTAGTACCAATACTAACAATAACAACAATGTTAATACTTCAACTAGTACGAATAACAATAACAACGTGAATAATAGCACTACATCAAGTACCAATGTGAATACTAATAATAATATATTGTCAGGTGGAACTAACAACACTAATACAAACACGAATACGAATACCAATGTGAACACTAGTACGAGCACTAATACAAATAATAACACCAACACGAACACAAATGTGAATACTAGTACTAGTACAAATACTAACAATAATACCAATGTCAACACTAGTACAAACACTAATACAAATAACAATACTTCTACTAGCAACAATACTAATACTAATACTAATACCAATACTAGCAACAATACTAATAACAATAACAATACTAGCACAAGTGAGAATGTAAACACCAATATATCAGAATCAACTTCTGACAACACAAATAAAAATATTAACGAGTCAACATCGTCATCAGAAAGTGTGTCTAACAGCACAAGTACAGTGACAACTGATAACACAAACAAAAACGAGAATGTGAATCAGAACATTAACCAAACAGAATCGGAGCAGACAATAAATCAAAAGATTGAGTCTCCTCCTCCGTCTGCTATTGCTCCTTCTATTGGTGCTTCGTTCTCACAAGACTTGTGTACTACAGGTGTAAGCGGTGCTGTACAAACTCAGATATTCGGGTTAGCAGCCGGCAAATCAATTACTGATACAAACTGTGAGCGCATCAAACTAGCAAAAACTATTTACGATATGGGAATGCGTGTAGCTGCTGTATCGCTAATGTGTCAAGACGAGCGTGTATGGACTGCTATGAAGATGGCAGGCACTCCTTGTCCTTATCAAGGTATGATAGGTGACGAAGCTGGACTTGCGTGGGAAGAGAATCTCGCTGATGTTCCAGGAGTATCAGTGAGAGATGTTAAAAAAGAAAGAGTAACCTCATCGCCTAACATGCCAAGATGATGAAGAAGCTACTACTCAGCTTATTGTTATTCAGCGGAATTGCTTACGGGCAATACCCGTCTGTGCTTGTAGATTTGAGAGATGATCCTGATGCAATAGAGCTTCAGATAGACGATCTACAACAGCAACAAGTGAATTTGGGTTTTGATTTTCCGTTGTATGGTGAAGTGTTTGATAAGGCATGGGTAACTTACACGGGTGTTATTAGTTTTCAAGATCAGGTAAGCGGCGGAAACTTCTGCTGCAACGCACTAGATGCAGAAGATCCAGCCGTTATAGATCTACTTATGTCTGGCCAGGCAGAACATCTTGACTATTCCATATATGCTTTGTGGACAGATCTAGCTGTTGAGTATAATGCAAACCCTTGGTACTTATCCAATAGTACTAACGCAACATTTGGTTGGTACGATATTCCAGAGTTCGGATACTTAGAGAATCTAAACAGCTTCGAGATAAAGATATTTGATACTGGAAATATCAAGTTTAGGTTTGATGAGATCAATGTACAGCATCATGATGTAGCGGTAGGTGTGACAGGAAATATAACAGAAGGTGAGTTTGCTCAATTCAAATTCAAATCAGCAGCCAATGGCGGATGGGTAACAAATGTACCTAAGGTTTGGTCTTTCAATACTCTTACTGGAGAGTTCGAGGATCATCTAGGAGAAATAACACAATACACGCCGTATGTAGCAAAATACTATGACCCGTGTGAGGAAGATCCAAAGTCTTGTGGATGGTATGATCCCTCAGATGATTTCGGTTTCGATGACGGCATATACGGAGACGATATATTCGATTTTGTTCCAGATACTATATTCAATACCCAAGACACATATACAGATCAAGATCAGTTTAATAATGATTATGACGCAATGACACAAATGGCAGATAATTATGGTGTGGACGAATATTACGATAGCTTACCAGACTTTGACGCACAACAAGATGAATTCAATCAGCAATTCGAGGAACAGGGATATGTCGAACCAACAGGAGGATACGAAGAACCTCCCCCATTTATCGGAGACACAGAAGAATTCTTTGAAGAAAACTTCCAAATGGAATCCTTTGATGACATATCGGGAGATTTCGAAGACTTTCCGATGGCTGGACCCGGAATGGAAGAAGAATTTATAGAAGCATTCGAAGACCTGACCGAAGATATAATAGATGTCGTTTTAGAAGAGGATATATTTGAAGAAGAGTTTATCGAAGAGGATATATTTGAAGAAGAGTTTGTCGAAGCGGCGTTTACTGATGAGTCATTTGACGAAGAAATTACCCATGAAGAAGATGTTATGAGTAAAAAAGACGAAAATTTACTCGCAACAGAGAATTCTTCAGAATCTGTAAATAACCCAAATGAACAATCTAGTTCAGATAATACTGTAGCTCAAACTAATGCAGCCAGAAGAATCGATGCTGTAAGTATTGCAATGAATCAAATTCAGGAAACAGAATCTACTTTATATCAATCCCAGCAAATTAGCGAAGATACTGTTTTGAATGAAGACACCTATTCCAATCAAGAATATTCTAATAGTTTTATGGGCAATAATATGCCACTTGACTTTCAGGAGAGTAATACATTCGAAGTAAATCAACCGCACGTTGGTTCAGTTGATGCAATAAATTATGTGGTAAGCCAATTGCAAGAAAGCACTACTTTTGTAGAGACTGCGTTTGTTGTAAGTAATTTACCAAAAAAATGACTCTTTCACAAGAAATAGAAACACAAGAGACTCTTTTACAAGAAATAGAAACACAAGAGTTGTCAGAGTTTGGTGGTGTTGCTGAGATAACAGAAGAAAGTATTATAGAAGAGTTACTAGATCAAAACTCTGGAAGTGACAGCGGCGGTATGTATTTCAGTATGGGCGATACAGGTCAAACATTCAGCGACGGTCAGACATCTTTCGGTGACGATACTAGTTTTGACTTTAGCTTTGGCGGGCCATCGGTTATATTTACGGCAACAACAATTGAATCTACTACCCAACAATCAGATACGCAAGAGGTCATGGACACATCTTCGTCCACGACTACTACAGTAGATCAAAACTTTGACAGTCAAACAGATCAAGCGTTCTCTAGTGGCGGTTCAATCAGCGATGCACTTACAGCAACAGCTCCGCCCGATTTCTCTCGCTTCAATGTTGCACCACCGAGTCAGCAAGAACAGCAGACTACGCAAAAAGCAGACGCCCAAGCAAGTAATATGTCCGAAGAACAACTAGCACAGAATCTAGATGACTTTACTAATACAATGCAGGAGTCTGGCGGATTCACAGACCAGAGTTTGACAGTGTTCTTGATGGGAAGAAATAGTAACTTCTCGCAGTACGACGGACAGTTGCAAGATGCCAGTTTCTATACTGACAGAGGTATGCCTGGTGGTTCTATACGGAGTGACAGAAACTCTATGTTAAGAATGATTGGCACAGACAACAAACACGAACAATTGATTGCGGAACAATACAAATGATACATGTGTTCCTACTCATAGTAATGGTTAACGGGGAAGTGTCATCACAAGACATGTACTTTCGTGGAATCAACGAATGCAATTGGTACGCCAATGCAATTGTATCTGGTCAGCGTAAAACCGGCTATTTGCCTGACCAAGCTAATGTGGGTGCATACTGTGTGCCTAGATTAATACCAGAGAATAATAATTTAAAAGTATATTGAGGGGAATAGCATGATAGAGATAGCAGCAGCGATTAGTATCGCAAGTTCAGCTTATCGTGGAATACAAAATGCAGTGAATGCAGGAAGAGAAGCTCACGATTTAGCACAGACATTTGGTAAATTCTTTGATGCCAAAGAGAGTATCTTAGAAGCTGGAATAAAGAACGAAAACTCAACTATACTAGGCAAAGTCTTTGCAGGATCTTCTATAGAATCCCAAGCAATGGAGATTACTGCTGCAAAGCATAAAACTTTGCAGATGGAGAAAGAGCTGCGAGAGTTCCTTATCTGGTCAGGACAAGAAGCATTCTATCATGATATGATGGAAGAAAGAAAAAGAATTAAAAGAGCTAGAATGGAAGCTGCTAGAAGAGCGGCAGAAAATAAAAAGTTTTGGATTGATTTGTTTGTAATACTAACAATGACAGCAGTCACAGGATTTANTATATATCTTATGATAGCAGCAGTTNNATAGGAAAAGAAATATGAANNATATATGTCCANCAGAATTTGAAATTTGTTTCACAACTNAAGAATGGGACGAATTTCATTCCTATGTAGAGTTTGAAGATTCAGAAGTATTCATACCCGAGCATCCTATAGGTGATGCCGAAGCAGTAGCAAACTTTACTTGGGAAATATTATTTTTATCACCGTGGGAGTTAATATACATGGCATTACCAATGAGTGTATTAGCAACCTACGCTTTATCAATCTACTATGCTTTTAAATGGATTCAGAGGAGGTTCAATGCCTGAAGTAGAAATAGGAGAAATGAAAGTATCAGGTGGTAAAGCATTAGTGCTTATTCCATTGCTTGGTACTATTATTGGCGGTATGTGGGGAGGCTTTGAACTGTATCAGCGTTTGCTTGATGCAGAACAGGCTGTAACCGAATATGTAGCACCTGATATGTCAGGTATTAATCAGCAATTAGCAGTACAAGAAGAAACAGTAGCATCTTTAAAAGAAGATGTACAACAGCAGTTTGAGACTGTTACTGCCTTACTAGATAACATGCAAGAAGACTTAGATCGCGTGCGTGAAGATGCAGATGAGGTAGATACGTTTGTGCGTACTATCGATGAGTCAACAAACGAAACTCAGCGTGATCTACGTAATGACGTATATGCTATGGAAACCGAATTGAATGATCGTCTTCGTGAGCTTGACGGAGAGCTCCGTGAGATGCGTGACGACCTAGAAGAAAAGATTGAGCGAATCCTAGACAACCCGCTCAATGATTCCGAATAATTATAGCTTTATGGTGAAGTAAGTGCCATAAACAAATTCATCATAATGTAGGTTGGTCCCTGCATATCTTTCTATAAAGGGCCCAACCTTAACATTACCAAATTTAAAGTTTATACCCGCTTGATCTCTAGCATCATCTAATGTAGTATCGCCATCTAGCTTCCATCTAGGCTGTAGTTTAATCCAAGCTTCGGCATTACCTATATCCTTTTTATAGTTCAGAATCCAACGAAACCTCCAATAATTTTTAGCATAATCAAAGTGCCGATATTCCATACGAGTCTGTAAACTAAATCCACCGTTCTTATATAGGCCTTGTGTTAATTTAATTCGATTCTCGATAATACCATCTAGGTCAGCAAAACGATACATCACATGCGTATTGTTTTGCTTAATGCCAGCTTCTATATGCCAAGTACCTTCTCTATGCCTGAATGTGTAATCAGTTTTATCAATTGCCATTTTATAATTATATTCCTGCCCTATTGCAGAAACGCTTAATAACAAGGTAATAATACCTAAAGCAAATACTATTTGATAGAATTTCATATTGTGTAATCTCTAGATAAAAAAAAGGGTGATATATCTTTTATATCACCCTTTATCTATAGGTTACCCNATTTTTACAGCATTGTAATATTACTTCTTAGTAAAAGCCTGAGCTCCAAAGAATGCTGCAACAATACCAGCAACAGCAACAAAGTACGTAGGAGCCATATCTCCTAACGTACTTTGGGCTTGGTCTAATCCTACCAGAGAAGCAACCACAACAGCAAAGGGATAAAGAAGCATACCACCCAAGGCAAACCATGCCATCTTTCGTTGGGCATCACGCATTGCATCCTGGTCTTCAAGCTCCTTACGCCTAAATTCCATATACATTTCTTGTTCTTTAGGGCTTACTTTACCATCACCATTTGTATCGGCAGGATGATGACCAGATTTTTTTATTTCTGCTTCTGACATTTATTTTTCCTATTTGTAAGTTGTAAATGCAGGATGTTTTTCAAAATACATTTGAATCATAACGTGTATAGCGATATCCACTACAATCATTATAAGACAAAACGTTGCAAATACAGGAATACCGCCATACATAATAGTCTTCTTATATGTTCTTCCAGGTGAATGCGCCAAAGAACATTTCATCTTCGCTCATTTGACCCCACGGTACGTCTCTGCTAGGATCGGGATTCATTTTATTCTCTGCTGAGTTGTCAAATGCTCCCTCTACAAACAGTCGTGTACCTACAGGTAAGAACTTAGGCTCTCTCCACGTGTATGATAGTTGCCAAGCATATTCATATCTTGGTACATCAATTAGTTCTTCTACAGTGCCGTCTGGATAGAATGCAGTTGCTTTCATACTCTTGCCACGGAAGTGCATGTGTGGTAAGAATGTGTGCAGCATTACATCTTGCTTTAGAACTACTTCTGCTGTTTGTACAAAGTTAGGATCAAATGCAGGGATAGTTGTCCAGTTGTTAGGGAAGATACAAGCACAGTCGCCTGCCATTCTCTCTTCTGGTACTACGCCTTCGTCATGAAAGTATAGTCCGATTCTTGCTTTGTCAGTTCTTGCTGTACCGTCAGGCGTGTAGTGTAACTGCAGATTTACAATCGAACCTGCTCTTAACAAACCACCGGTGTTTTCATCATAGAAATCAGGATCGCCTCCTGGTACATATGCACTCACACTAGCGTAGTTCATTTCTTCTTGTCCACCACCTTGTGTGCCTAAGATGTTGCCATTACGCTCTCCTGGTACACTTACTGAGTTTAGCATGTGATGCATTACTGTAGGCTCTGAAGGCAAAAACTCTGATCCACGCAACCACTTGTCTTCTGTGAGACCAAGGTCAACACTTGTATAACGATATGGAATAGCATTAGGACCCATTGTACCAAATGCAGGAATCTCCTGAGGTGGTACTTCAATAATCATATCAGGTTCGCCGTGTACCCACTCTGAAGTAGAGTAAACTGTCTCTAACAGAGGGTCACGAATCTCCCCGCGAGATACTTCAAAAGGTACTTGTGAGCCTGCGTTAATCCATTCAACAATAGTCTCCATTTCTAAATCACTTAGGGTTCTGTGATTAATGATACGATCAGCGTATTTGCGATCAATCTGCCCGGGTGGCATCCTTAGAGACGTAACTGCTTCTTTGATAGCAGGAGAAAATGCCTGTAACATCCGATAGTCAGTCATTGCCCATGGAGCAATACCGCCTTCACGGTGACAGCTTTGACACTGCTCTACAAAGATAGGTGCTACGTCATTTACATAATCGGAGCCATAAGCGCTTATGCAAAGCAATAACGATAAAGAAAATATTGTTCCAGCTATCGACAATTTAAATCTATTCATTAATAGGTACCTTTCTTTTTACTAATTCCTTACGGAGTTTATCTTTCTTTTTATTTGGGGTATTTGATGCATTAAGCATATCTGTTATAGCTTCTACAGAGGCTGCGCTCATATAAGAGTGCTCGTTTGTCCTCGATGTAGTACCATTTGCTAGCTTAACCGTCTTTACTACTGTTGGTTTAAATTTAATTCCCATAATCATCTCCCATAATGTTTACTATAACTAAGTCATTTTGTAAAAGTTGTATTTCTTCAGTTAGCTCTTTGTACTCTTCTGTACTAGGATCTAGCTTATTGCGTTCACGTACTAAGCTATGAACGTCTAGCGTCAATTTGTTAATCGTCTCCGGCAGCATCTCTTGCCTCTTTTAAGTTGCTGTATCCTTCATCATCTAGGTGTGTAATAGCAAGCCAAGCGTGTGTCATCTCATCACCTGTTCTTGAACCACCCATTACCCACATATCTGGATCTGGATTATTCGGATTGTTTGATGTGTTATCGTACCACTGCTTAAGAACAATCACTGCGCCTGCTGGTAAGAGTGGTGCTACTTCAGGAGCATATAAATGACTGTGATGCCATGTTGCACTCCAATTACTTACTTGGCTAATCTGTTCTGTGCGTCCTGTCTCTGGATAGAATATTTCCAAACTTGCTGCGTTCATACGCAAGTGTCCGTGTGGTTGAAAACTATCTAGTCTAACCGGATGATCAAAACTGTGGAAACCTTGAGTCATGTAGTAACCATTTGGAGGTATCGTAATATCGTCCTGGTTGCCTAGGCGATATAAAGCTAAGTCTTGTTTGTATTTCAGTTCTTGGCTTTCCTCTTCGGTATATAACCAGAGTCCAATCTCCACTACGTTGTCTTTGATAACTGATCCTGGTGCCATTGCTCCAAGTCCACCTGGGAACATGTGAATATCCCAAGACACTTCTGCGTTTGCTGGGATTGTACGACAAACTCCTTCTGGTACAATTTCCCCCCACTTTCCCATAGCGTATTCAGTGAGCATGCCTTCACGCCCTTCTGCTGTAATGATACTGGAGTTGGCATGATGTACTACTGATTTTGCATTGCCACGTGGCTTAACCTGTACCGCTTTAATGCATCGATCTTCGCTAATACCTGTAGGAACTAAATGCTTGTGCCATAGATCATTGCCGTTAGCAGGAATGTCTATTGCCACTGAAGGAATAATTGCGTCTGGTGCACCGAAGTCACCTTCAAAATTCCACGCTTCTGGATCTTTTAATTGAGGCGGCTGTACTACTATATCTTGATTGCCGTACAGTGATCCGGAATCTACCCACTCAACAATAGTGTCTATGTCTTTTTGGGATAATCGCCAATCACCTTGTAAGTCTTGTATTCCAATGCCATGGTCATAAGCATATGGCGGCATTTCTCTTTTCATTACTTTAAGTGATATTAATGGTGCCCATGGTCTAACCTGCTCATAGGTTTCAAAACTCATAGGTCCGATGCCGCCTTCTCTGTGACAGACCACGCAGTTTTCGTTAATAATGCTTGCTACTTCTTCTGTATATGTTTGACCATTAACTCCGCCAGCAACAAAGCCAACAAGAAAAAATGTAATCATTGTAAGTAACTTTCTCATAACATCCTCCTTTATTTCTTTCGTTTTAATAAATCTATTTCTTTTTTTAGAGTTTCTATCTCTTTAACTAATTCTGTTGCTCCACCGGGTGCTACTGGAGGATGTGACCATGATTCTAGCTTATCTATTCTTTCTGCTAAAAGAGGGTAATCAGAACGCCATTTAGCTTCTTTCTTAGCAATCTGTATATCATACTTGACTGCAAGATATTCCATAAAGGCATCTAGTTTCTTTTGAAACCACATTCCCATGCGGGTAGAAAGAAACCATTTACCAAATGCAGAACCAAATATGCCGGTAATGGCTGCTCTAATTAGCAGTATCCACACTATAGTTCGTCTCTTGGAACAATTGAGCTCCATCCAAACAATGATACTGTTTTCCAAGCTACCCATTTTTTCCAGCCAGAAACATGATCTGCTGAAACGTCCATTGCTTCTTTAAATACTTTATCAGCAGCAACCTTTGCATCGTGAATAAGTAAAGTGTCCTCGGGCATGCCAGATTTTTCCATAGAAGCTCGATATTGACGAATGCAGTAATATAGATAATCGTGGACAACACCAGCACGAGCAATATCAAATGGAGCAACAAAGATCCAGCCAAATCTTGGCACCGATGCTAAGTCTGTTTTAAACCCTTTAGGTACCGTAATCTTGTTATTCTTATTAATCTTTGCACCTACAGCTTTAAGATAGCCAGCTTCTGTTTCGTTAAGAACATCAGAATCAAATGCCAAAGACAAGTCTAAAATCCATGTCCTAGGCGGTTGAAAGTCTGCGTCAAGCAGTCTGTTAAATTTTGCCATTATACTTTCTCCATTCTTTCCATTAATCTTTCAGCACGATTAGTGACTTGATTGTACCATCGGGAATCTCTGCCTTCTTTAGCAGCTTCTTTCCAATCGCCTGCTTCTATTGCGGCATTGAATTTTTTAAATCCGCTAAGACGAGGACGTCCCATGTTGAACATCATGTTAACCAGGATTTGCTGGACTTCATCTGGGAGTCCTCCAAATAACCTTTCGCCGTATAAAGTTCCACACTCTCCGATGGCAATATCAAGGTCTCTATCAAAACAGTTCCTGACTCTTTCCTCAGTAACTGTTGTTCCAACTGGCCCTCCGAATTCCTCGTCACTTTCGAGGACAAGATGACCGACCCCAAAGGTTGCGAGCCCGAGATGGTCGAGATAGATTTCATAGACTACTCCCTCGTCTTCTTTTAATTGGTTAAATACTGCTTCTCTATTCATCTTCGTTTTTTACTCCATCGACATACTGTTCAGCAGTCATAAACTTGAGATCCTTATCTTCTTTTTTATCTTCTTTTTTACCAAAGATAGCATCCCAGTTAGAAGAGAATTTTTCTTGATCTACCTTACGTGCTTTATCACCTTTACCGCCATGCCAAGTGCCAGCCATAACTAATCCTTATATATTTTCTGTAGGTGTGTCTCAAATTGCTCAACTTTATCCAATCGGTTTGGCCAAAGTATATACTCTTTTTCGGGGTTCTTTTTTAGATTTGAAAGAAGCGGCATAATAGAATTGTATAGATTATCTATCTTTGCCTGGAGGTGCTCTACATCAGATGATGTTTGCTGTAGTTGTGTAGATGCTTGCTGAACTGCTTCTAGCTCTGCTTCGTCAACGGCAGTAAATCCGAAATCAAATATATCTTCCATTATTTAGGTCTCTGTTGGTCTATCCATTGCTTAACTTTAGGATTTTCTAAAGGTACTTTTTTAGCCCATGCTTTAATCTTTTTATAAGCTGCTAATCCTGCACCTTTAGCATTTGCACCTTCTGAGTTATCCACGATAATAAAGGTAGAGGCAAAGAAGTTCTGAAACTTACCTATGTTCTTTTGAACATCTTGCCACATTGATGTTACCATCGAATCTGGTAAAGATCTCGCTCTTGCAGCATTACGAGACAAAGCTGTTTCAAGATCAGTATTGACAAAGATCATAGCAACAGAATAACCCAGGCTTCTAAGAGCATCTGCTTGTTGCTTAATCTTACCAAAGTCTTTACCAGTACCATCTATGACTAATCCGAGTCGGCCGTCAATAGCTAAATCCATCTGCTTACCGACCAGAGCTTTCGCTTTTCCGCGGAGTTCTTGTCCTTTAGGAGAAGCAATGTCATCTGGTGTTGCTGATAATCCTGCCTTTGAAAGAGCTAACTCAAATGCTGGATCTGAGTTAATAATCTTAAAGCCTAGTGATGTTAAAGCTGTTTGCCCAACCATAAATGACTTACCAGAGCCTGGTCCGCCAGCTAAGAAAACAGCTTTAAAGATTGAAGGATCGTTTATACCTTCATTGAGGTAATCATCAAAGGATAACATTTCTATTTCCGTATAAGAGTAATATTACTCTATTTATACTATTTAGTTCCCTTAGATTTCTTTATTTTCTTTGCTTTGTCCTGCATACGCTTAGTTACCTCATCAGAAGACATCCAAAGATCTTTGCCGTCTAATATAGATTCGATTTCCTTTTCGTTAAGAAAATCAGCATAAACGTCTTTAAGAAGGCTCTCAGACCATGAGCGTTCGTAAGTAAGTTGGTCAATCATTTCACCGCCTTTACCTATTGTACCACCAGAGTAGTTGTGGAACATAAACGCAGAGTGATTAGAGATTTCTACTTCATCAGCCTGTAAGAAAATCATTGTAGCAGCAGACATACACGCACCTTCTACTGATGCAACGACTACACCCTGACATTCTTGTAATACCCTGATGAATTGTATAGCAGTATATAAATCCCCGCCAAAGCAGTTAATGTGTAATACGATTACGTCGTTCTGTCCTGCATTTCGAATCTGATCAAACCATTCGATGTATTCCTCTGGTCTATCGAGATGACCAGATAGGTAATAGTCAGAGATTCTACTGAGTGGCTTATCAGTAAAGCTTTCCTTAGTCTTAAATAGATCTGTAATTTCAGCCATAATTAAATTCCTTATCTACCGAACATCTTACGGTTATTGTATTCTTTAATTGTTGATAAAAGCTTTTCGGTATGATTATCGCGATGCTCAATAAAAACTTGTGGTTCTTCGTCATCGACAGCAATAATAGTAACTAGCTGGGTAATAGGTATACCCGTACGTTCTTCCCACATAATAGCATAGGCTGATTCTTGAATAAAGTAATTTTCTACCCATTCTTTCTTTTTAAGCTTTTTAGAGGTTTTGAAGTCGATAATTGATAGCTTACCGTTCCATTCAGCAATACAGTCTACACGACCTGCAAGACCTAGATGATGAGAGAAGAGTGCTGCTTCTTGTGCATAGACTTTACCTATGCCAGCATCGAGAACTGATTTAACAGATTGAAAGTTATCCACGATATTAGGCATAAACTCTTTAGCATAGTCTTCTTCATTATCGATATACTTTTCGATAATAGAGTGGACTGCAGTACCACGAGTAGAAGCACGATGCGATATCTTATTTGCTTCTGCTTCGCCTACGCGCTTACGCCATTTGCGGATATGGTCTTCTGACAGTATTGATAGTACTGTAGTAACAGAGGGGTATGATTTGCCATCTGGTGTATCATATCGGCGTTCACCCTTAACGGATTTAGCGGTAAGGTCATCATAATCTAACTTAGAATCAACGTGTTCAAACATTATGCTCTCTTCTTATCAACTTGCTTTTTACGGCTATCATTATCATTAACGTACTGTTTTTTCTTATTTGCCTTCTTATTTCGAGGATCAAATCTTTTGAATTTGGCCATCGTCTACCATCTGCTCCTTAGTCATAATATACTCGCGAACGAGTCCTGAACGAACAATATCTTCCCATGAGAATTCAATATGATCAAAGTACTTCATTCTCTGAATAATCTCTAGGAAGTTTAATATACCGCTCCGATCTTTTTCTTTATCAAAGTCAGATTGGTAATAATCACCACACATTATTAACTTTGTTGCTTCACCTAATCGGGTAATAACAGAGTCTAACTCGTGGAAATTTAGGTTCTGCATCTCGTCAACAATAACGATTGCATTCGATATAGTTATACCACGAATAAACGAGGTGGATGTAAATTCTACAAACTGCTGATTAACTAGCTTTTCCCAAGCATTGCCATCGGCAAATAATTCAGTCATAATACCTTTATATGGTCCTGCATAAGCATCAAGCTTTTCGTCTTCGTTGCCAGGCAAAAACCCTATATCACGTGTAGGTACTACTGAACGAATAATAACTACTTTATCGTATGGTGTATCTTTGTTTAGTACATCTTCTAGAGCAAGATACAAAGCCAGGAAAGTCTTTCCAGATCCAGCTGAACCTGATAAGCAAAGGTTATATCCATCCTCATATGACTTAAATACCTTTTCTTGATTTTTTGTTATTGGCTCTAATTCTCGGAGATTCTCTAGCTTAAGTTTTAAGGTCTTACCTTTCATGTTACTTGACATTGATTGAGTTACCCGCTCCTGAACCTGCCTTAATTTTATTTAAGGTGTCTTTCCATCCATCATCAGTCTTTGATAGTATACCGCCAACCTGATATGATATAAGTGGAGCACCGATTTTTTGTGTTACTGATAGGTTACCGCAGCTTTCGCATGGCACTGATTCTGGATCGTTTCTTTCTGCAATCTTTTTAATAGCAGTAAACACAGTTCCGCAATCTTTACAATGATAATCGTATGTAGGCATTATATATCCCAGGGTATTTTTTCATTAACTGCCTGTGAAGCAGCCTGTATGTAGTCTCTATCTTCTTCGCTTAGGATACTCCAGAACTTAGAGATAGAAGCAATAAGCTCTAAAGTGTCGCTTTGATTATTTATATGATCGTTATTTTCTAACATTTTTTGCAATAAATCTAGGCGTTCCCCAATTCTAACATTAATACTCATTACATTTCTATTCTTTTAAACCAGGGTGGTGTTTCTCTTTTAGTCCACTTCATAGCGAACTGCGTTTGTTTAGTGTGGTAGTACTTACGATATGAACCAACCACATCATTATTATCTATGCACTCGGGATAAGCTAGCATAGCTAATCTAAAAGGGGTTAAATTGCCATGGGGGATATTTTGTGGAACAAAGGCCAGTGCGTCTGCTAGGACTTCTTCTGTTTTGTGGGTTTTACCATATCTGTATCGATATTCGTCGCACAGTGCTATAAAATGCTTATAGTGCCATTGGTAATTAGATACGCTTTCACGTGTCCATATAGTGCATGGATGATTTACGTGAACGGCTTTATAGAGGTGGGATTCCCTAAAGTCATCAAGTAACCAATACTTGACATTAGTCTTGCCAGACTTTGAGGGACGAGAAGTTAACTGCCCATCTAGAAATCTATGGGCAGTTGAGAGCATCTGAGCAGACTCAATAATCATTTTAACTACGTGCTTATCACA
>JGI20151J14362_10000477_pt1 | contig 29329 bp, 14 predicted proteins | sample COG_01_FD_14362 | JGI IMG/M metagenome (IMG submission 14362)
GCTCGGCCTCGGGCTCGGGCTCGGGTGCAGCCTCGGGCTCGGGCTCGGGTGCAGCCTCGGCTCCGCCCTCAGCCTCGGCGGCGTCTCCCGCCTCTGACCCCGCGTCGGAACCAACCTTGGAGCCAGCCTTGGATCCCGCATCGGAAGCCGACTCGGCAGCCTCGGGCTCGGGCTCCGGCTCCGGCTCGGGTTCCGGCTCCGGGTCGCCGAGGGCGGTGAGGCGCATGAGGTCCTCCCATCCCTGGTCCGGGTACCAGTCGAACGGCTTGGCGCGCTTGGATTTTTCCAGGCTGAGGTTGCCCTTGAGGAAAAAGTCGAGCTGCTGGCGGTTCAGCCTGTCCTCGCCCTCCTCAAGCTTGATCGTCATCTGGAACGAGAGCATGAGCTTGTGTTTCTCGAACAGGCCGAGGCAGGTGAAGTTGTACACGTCGTATGTGAGCGCGTTGACGATGTTCCTGAGACGGCCCTCCAGGTTGGCGTCCTTCTTCGAAGTCTGCAGCGTCCCGTTGAAAACCTCGAGGTACATGTTGAGAGAGTTCTCGTACATGGTGTTGATCACTGACAGCGCGGACATGACGAAGAAGAGGATGGACCCCCGCTTGGCGACGGGTGCGTACTTGACGCGGGTGGTCTCGATCTCCTTCGCGGTGACCTGCGCCTTCTGGAGGTTCTCGGCGATGTTCTTCGCCTTGGTCTTGGTGTTCTCCAGCGTCTTGATCAGCTCCTGGTTGTCGAGGATGTTGCCCTCGGCGGAGCTCAGCTCCTTGAGCAAGGTGTCCTCGAGCTGCTTGAGCATCATCGAGCTGTCGGCCATGTCCTTGACGAGCTCTTCGCGCTGCTCCTCCAGGTCCGGTCGCTCGTGTCGCACGGTGACGTTGAGCAGCTGCTCCTGCAGACCCTGCTCGGTGACAGAGTAGTTGATGATCATCGTCTTGCCGGAGATGTCGGGGCCGTAGTGGGGGTTGGGCAGCTTGGTGCACAGGTACAGCTGGAAGTTATCGTCCCAGTCAACCTCCTTATCCCCGAGCTTGATCGTCTTGGCGCCCGTCATCGGGTTCACGATGATGTTCTTCTCCAGCACCGGGTCGATCACCGGGTCGATGTACTCGTCGAGATTCTCAAACAAAAACGGAAGGCCGTACTGCACGGCGAGCTCGAGCTGCTTCAAAAAGTCGGCGTCGTTGAAGGTCTTCATCTTGCCTTCGAGCTTCTGGCCCTCGCGCTTCTTGATCCACGTCACCGCCTGCATCTGGGGATCGATGCACAGCGGGAAGCGGGAGGCGCGGGTGGTGAGGATACCGTTCTGCACCGAGAGCTCGTCAGAGGGGAGCCCGTCGGACGCCCACTGGCCAGTCTCCACGTCGCTCGTGAGCAGCGTCTCGAGCTTGAACGGGGTGGTCATGGGGACATTGCGGCCGGCGATGTCGTCGCACCATAGCTGGTAGGTCATCTCCTTTCGGAAGTCGAACGTGAACGCACCGGTGTAGGACAGGAACGACGAGGTGAGCAGGCAATCTCCGAGGAGCTTCTCGCGGACGATGGCGAGCTGCTTGAGATCCTCGGTCCATCGCACTCGTTCGCTGGCCAGACCCGCGATGAGCTTCTCCGCAGCCTCGAGGCGTCGCTGCATGAGCTCAGCCTCGTCCTTGAGCCGCTTCTGCTCCGCGGTGGATGCCTCGAACGTCTTGCTCAGCTCGGCGAGTTCGGCGTTGAGAGCCTCAACCGTGGCTTTGATCTCGACGAGCTCCGTCTCAGCCTTTTTGAGAGCNTTGACACCCTTGGCCACCTTGAGGCGCTTGGGCTTGACACCGGAGGCGATCTTGTAGTAGTTCATCATCGCCAGCACCCACTTGAACATGCCCGCGGCGGGCTTGGACACGGATTTGATCTCCGCCAGGGTGAACTTCTTGTCCTTCATGTACCCCTTGATGGTCTTGATCTGGTCCTTGGTGATGCCGTCCTTCTCAAACTCCTTCAGGGATTTGATAAAGTTGAAGTCCGTCATCATGGCCTGCGCACCCTTCCAGCCGATCTCCTCCTCGGGAACCGCCTTCAGGATCTGCACGCACTCCAACACCTTCACGATGACCTCGGCGGGATTGGCGTAGGACTTGAGGTTCGTGATGTCGTCCTTGTTGATGTTCTTCAGCGCCTCCGCCGCCTCCTCGAGCGCGGGGATAGCCGCCGCCAAATCAGCCTCAGCCTCCTCCTTCTCCTTGGCGATGCGCACGCTGTCCTCGGCGAGCTGCGCCTCCTTCGTCGCGGCCGCCGTCTGCTTCTCCTCAACCTCGGCGGTGTTCTTGGTGATCACCTCGAGGAGCTCCTGCACCTCCACCGTCTTGGCCTCAACCACAATTTTCTGGTCGGCGAGCTCGATTTGCATCTGCGCGACATCCTCGGCAGCCATCATGAGCTTTTGCAGACCCCCGTCGAGGCGGTTGGTGTAGTCGGTGTTGAGCTTACGCTGCGTGGTGAGGCTCTTCTGGTAGTTGGCGATGAAGTCGAGGTAGTTCTTGGGCGTCACGTAGTTATGCCGGCGGAGCTGGTCGTAAAACTTGACGCTGTAGTCCCTCACCGACTGGTGCGTCAACACCATGTGCTCCGTGATGGTCTCCCTGAACTCATCCGGCATGTCGAGGTCCCTGAGGAACACCTCGGAGACGGACCTGAGCGCATCCTCGGGCCAAGGGGTGAACCAATCGATGACGGTGTTGTTCACCATCCCTGGGAAGTTCCTGCATCGCGTGCGAAGGGTATCGCCCACCGGGGACATGGCCAGCACGATGTGGAGGTTGTTCCTGCACCTGTCCACGTAGTACCTCCAGCACGCCTCCTTCGTCTCGCCCAGGCCAGCCTTGGCGCAGTCGTCCCTCACGCCGCCGGCGATGCCCTCCTTCTCGTCGTCCGCGTAGAGACCGGGGACCATACCCGAGGTGAGCATGTTGTTGATGAGCTCGAGGAAACCCTCGTCGGCGACGTGCGCGTCGGTGAAGAGGAAAACCATCTTTCTATCGTTGACACCGATTTCCGTGTACAGCGTCTTCAGATCCTCCCGNAACATGGACTCGTCGTAGCCGCGTGTCAACGTGATCTCGAACACCCCACAGCCGGCGGTGTACGCCGCGAGCTTGGACAGCGACTGCTTACCCGATCCGCCGACGCCCACCAGGAGCGCGTTGCCCTGGTCCAGTCGGATGATTCGGTGGATCCGGGTGAGGTGCTCGAGCGCATCCTCGAAAAAGACGAGGTTCATCTTCTTGTGCAGCTGGTTGTAGTAGCCCAAGATCTTCTCGAACCAGGGTTTGATGTCGCCGTACGTGCCCACGTCCTCGTACAGACGAAGGACGCCAGCCTCGGGTCCGCCCTCCTCCTCCGGCGTGAGCTCCTTGTGCGCGGACTGGTAGTCGCCAAATAGAATCGGATCCTGCAGAATAACCTCCTGGTGCTTCTCAAACTCGGTCGACACCAGCTCGTGCATCTTGGTCACCACGATCTTCTTATCCTCGTCGGAGATGAGCCTGTCGTGGAAGATACGGAGCGCCTCGTTGCGCCACAGCCTGAGGAAGTCCCCGGCGCCCTTGAACTTGTCGTCGGTGGCGCACAGGAGACCCTCGTAGATTCGGCTCAAATCGCGGAGGTTGAAGATGTAGTGGAACCGGGACGGCGTCGGCGGCAGCTTGTCCAGGATGAAGTTGTACAGCTGCAGGGTGACGTCAGTGAGGTTCTCTGCCGCGTTCTGGATCTCATCGCTGAGCTTCACGACGTGCGACTTGAGTATGGACGCGTAGATCGTGCGGAGGTTGTTCTCGCTCGGGAATTGAATCTCAAACGTGCTGAACAGCGAGATGAACCTNGGGTCAACCGGGTTCCTGGCGCCACCCGGCGGGCCCATCGCCGCGACGTAGAAGAGGTCCTTCATCTTCTTCCAGTTGAGCTCCTTGCCGCGGTCGTACACGCCGCTGCGCTCGATGAGGGTCTTGAGCAGCGCGATGGGCTGCTGGGTGCCGTACAGGTCAACCTTCGGCATGTTGAGGTCGTCAAAGTACAGGAGCATTCGCTTGCCCATCGCGGGTCCAAACGTATCCTTGGTGCGCTTCTCCACCGACCCCTCGAGCACGCTCTGGACGTCCATCGACGTGGTGCGCGATGAGAAGTTCATGTTTAGCACCACGTTCTTCTCCGGGTCGAGGCCGCCGAGGTACTTGTTGATGGTGACCGTCTTGGCGGTGCCAGAGTCACCCACGAACAGCACCGGTTTACCCGCCGCGGAGAAGGTATCGAGGAGCCAGGCGGACCGAACAGTGTCCACGGTGGGAACGAGGATCGTCGCAAACTTGGCGTCATCCTTGACCTCCAGCGCGGTGACCATGCTCTTCCACGTGTACCACTTGGAGCGCTTCAGATCGAAGCAGTACTCGTACAAGGAATCCTTGGGGAGCTGCGTGTCGGTGAGGCCCTCACCCTCGTAAGTCATAAACTCGGCGGTTCGCTTGACAAAGTTGTCAAACCTGTCGCGGTCCTGTACCCCGGGCTTCTGAATCACCGCCGCGCCCACGGACCAGACGAGGCAGAAGATGAAGACCGCCTCGAGGGAGTTGTCGTCAATCTCCGCGCTCACCTCTTCGGTCAACAGGCAATCCAGCATGTTACAGCACTGGGTGACGAGGTTGAGGTTGGTCTGCGGAACGGTCAGCGCGAGGGGCTTCTCCATCACCTCGCCGTCCACACCCTCAAGGCAGTAATCGATGCACTTCTTCATGTACTTGTCGAAGAGCACGCGTAACACCTTAGCCTGCGCCTCTGGCCGGGAGTTGCACCACTTCCACATGAACGGCTCGTACTCGAGGTTCTTCGGGTCGACGTACACCATGCCGCACCGCGAAATCGTCGCCGGGGAAGCGTACTGCAGGTCGGCAACCTCGAAGAGTAACTTACAGTGGTCCACGAGTCGGATGCGTTCGCCGTTGGGCAGGGTGAGGAGCTTGTTATCGTCCATCACCGAGTTCATGTTCTCCACCCACACCGCGTCGACGTCTCCGTCGAACACGATCCACCGAACCTCGTCGCGTCCCGGCGGCAGCGGCTTGCACAGGGTTCGAAAGTGGTTGGAGAGGACGCCGTCGGTCCAGTCTCGGGTCTCCGGGTCCATCTCTCCGTAGAGCTCAGCCACGGACTGCGCCTTGGGGTTGACGACGTGGATCTTGGTGTGCCGCCCCATCTTGGTCTGCGACCTGGCGAGGGTGTTGATGATGACGGACTTACCGCCGCCGGTGTTACCAACCACCATCGTGGTGTGACGCGTCAGCATGGTCTCGTACAGCTGCACAACCTTGTCAACCTGCTCCGACGTGTTCACCATCACCTTGTACCCGTTCTCCTCCAGGTCACCCTCGATGATGTCGTTGAGCTCCGGGTATCTCACCCTGGGGCAGTCGAGCCCGGGGAAAAGGTCGGAGATGAGCCCCATGAACAAGGGAACGTCGTCAAAGACAAACTTGGGCAGGTTCATGTCGCGGAGCGCGCGCATCAGCACGATACCCTCGTCGAGGTCAGGGGAGCCGCGCTTCAGTGCACCCGCCATGACGAGCACGGACTTGAGCGCACGAAGGCCGAAGTCGTAGTGGAACTGCTTGGAGAGCTGCTCTTTGGCGAGCTTGTAGAGCACCGTCATCTTCTTGGCCAGCACCCTGGCGGTGTTGAAACCCTCGGAGAAGAGCATGATTTCGCAAATCTGCTGCAGGTCGGGGACGATCATCGCGATGGGACGGAAGAGCGCCTTGAGGTTGTCGGGGAGCTCGGAGCGACCCGCGTAGCCGGGGTTCATGGTGATGAAGTTACCCGTCGTGGCCACCAGCTTCATCTCCTTGCCCTCGAACAAAAACTCGGTGAGCTTGTTCTTCAAAGCCTCCTGGATGGATTTCACCTGAGACGAAACCACGGAGAGCACCTCCAAGGTGATGCGGTTGAACTCGTCGAAGCAACCCCACGCGCCGGTCTGCACCAGGCCGCTGAAGATCATACCCATCGCCTTGTAGTCCAGACCCTCGCCGCAGTTGAACACCACGCAGAGCAGGGCCATGGACTTGGCGAGATCCTTGGTGGTCTCCGTCTTGCCCGTACCCGCGGGTCCCGCGGGGGCGGCTCCGAGCATGTAGGTGAGCGCGGTGGTGATCGTCATGTAGCACCTGTCGGTGAGACCGGTGATGACGAGCCTGCCGTTGAGGCCCATGTACTCGTAGCCAAAGTTGAATCTGCCCGTGCACTGGTTGATGACGATGTCGTCCTCGTGCCTGTCCCAACTGAACCTCAGCTGGGACTCCCAGGCAAACTCCCTCGCGTCGAGAACCGAGTCGCGCACAAAGTTGTCGATGATGTCTCGCGCGTGCACGTCGATGATGATGAGGCAGTTCACCTTCTTGCGGTCGTTGTTGGTCAGGTCACCGCGCACCATGTCAGTGAGGTCCACCAGCTGGCCGCTGAGCTTGTTTGCGAAATTCTTCATGGCCATCTTGTCCCCCTTGCGCACGCGCTGGAAGACGTCCTCAACCTCCCAGGTCCACCAAATCTGTGACCCGGCGAGGGTGATCATGCCCAGCTCATCCTTGATCCACTGGTCTCTCCGCTTTTTGGCGTAGTAGAAGACACCCTCCTTGGCGATGAGGCGGAGCGATCGAAGCATCTCCTTCTGCACGCCGTCCATCCACTCCTCGACGGCACCCTCAGCCTTACACGGGGACTTGAAGTCGTAGGATTCACCCTCCGCGGAGACCATCCCGACCACGGTTTTGTTCCCGCGGCCAAACTTGAGTTCGGCGCAGTTATCGTACAGCTTGAGCATGTGCTCCTGGACGGACGTCGGGTCCGATGTGCCGAGGATGGAGAGGAGCTCGTCGTCGGAGATGTAGAAGAAGCGCGGGAACGCGTTTCTCTTGACGTCGAGGTAGTCGGAGAGCGACTTCTGGCACCGCTCCAAAAGCTCGAAAATGTCTTGGAGCTTCTCCAGCCGGCCCTTGACCGAGCAGCACTCCAGGATGTTGGTGTTCTTGCTCGTGTCCTCCATGATCTCCTTGAAGTCCCTGTCGATCCTGTCGAAACGTTTGGCTTCCTCCGGGAGCTGCTCGCGAATGTCCTCGCTTCCGATGAAGATCGACTCGAGGTACATCCACTTGCGCTGCACCTCCATCCAAATCTCGATCACCTCGGCGATGAGCGACAGCTTCTTCTCCCACGACTGGACATCCTGCAGGAACGGCTTGACGAACCTTGACCCGAGCATGGACTGCAAGGTCAGGGCCATGTCCTCGATCACCAGCGTGATCTCGTCCACGGTCTTCAACACGTTGCCCTTGTCCACGTCACCCTTGACGTACCGCATCAGCTCAAACTTCTGATCCCTCCAAACCCCCGAGAGCTCGGCGACGTCGGCTTCAATCTTGAGCTCCTTCTCCGCCGCGACGCACAGCTGCAGCACGTCGTCCCGGAACTTGTGAAGCTCCATGCCGAACAGATCCGCGAGTTTAAACGTGGCGGGGTTGGTGTTGAAGTCCGGGTCCTGCCCGGTGACGGCGATGAGGCTCTTCCAGTGCCTGTCCCGCAGGGCGTCGGACTTGAGGTTCTCGATGAGCGGAAGCGAATCCTTGAAACCCTCGATGGTCTCGGCAACCTTGGCGAACACGGGGGCGCCGGCGAGTTCCTTGACCGTCGACATCTCCTTGATGCGGCCCTTGAAGTCGTCCGTGAAGGCGAAGAGTTTCTTCATGTCCAACTCGGCAAACAGAGACTCGCCCAGCTGCTTGATCGTCTCGAGGTGCGCGCTGTAAACCGCGTAAATCTTCTTCTGCACGTCGAGCTCGTTCGAAACCTCGTCGAGCTCGGGGTAGGAAGTGACCGGCAGGTTGAACAGCTTCTCAGCCACGGTGAGCTCGTCCTTCATCGCGGTCTTGTCGTCGAACTCCTCGATGAACCGGTCCAGTGACACGAGCCCCTCGTCCAGAACCACGTCGGGGATACCCGGCCCCTCCGCCGCAAGCCGTCGCTGAAACTCCTTCACCGCCTCGGTGAACTTCTCAACCTGCTTGACGGTCACCTCCGTGAAGTGAACCTTGCGGTCAGCCAGGGTGTCGTCCACCTTCTCACACTCCGCCTGCAGCGCCGCCCACGTGCCCCGTATGGCGAAGGCGGCGTTGAACACATCCTCGTTCATGCCGACGTCGTAAATCCGCCGAGTTTGGAATCTCTCCTCGACGTCCGTGTACTCGAGCTCCATCTCCATGTCGCCGTTGCGCACCCACGCGATGATCTTCAGCACGCTCTTGAGGTCGTCCAGGGTGTTGCACTCTATGTGGATCCCGGTGTTCTTATCGGCGAGGTCGGTGGATATCCGCGCCACCCTCTCCGAGTCCACTCGGTCCATCTCCCGACCGATAACCTTGATCCAGTCGCCGCACTCCCGCTTCAGCGACTCGCCCAAGGACACGGACACAACCTTGACGAAATGGATCGTCCTGTCCCCGGCGTACGCCCCGATCTCTTCGGCGAGGGCGGTGTATACCCTGAACGTTTCCTCGAACTCCTCGACGGTGGGTTTGCGATCGAGCATCTTCTCGACGAAGACCTCCTTGTCCGTCTTCCACAGGGAAGAGTCCCATCCGCCCACGGCGTGCCTCTGATCGTTCCAGCCGTCCACGAACGCGGCGACCGAATCGATCGTATCCCTGACGGCGTCCTCGATGTGACCCATCGTCGTGATGATCTCCTCGTTCTTGGAAACCTCCGGAAGGAAGTTAAAGATGATGGGCTCGTCCTCGTCCTCGGGGTTGGGCATCGGCGGGGACTCGACGCACGAGTTCTCGAGCCACCGCACAAACGGCGCGATGGACTCCAGGATGTTATTGTTCACCGTGGTCATCATGAGGCGCGCCTCCTTGATGGGCGGCTGCACGCCCAGCTCGGGAGTGTTGAGGTAGACGTTCATCTTGAGTAAGGAAAGTTTGCTGCTGTTCTTGTACCCGTCGACGTATCCGAGCGCCTCCGCGTTGGCCGGGTCCCTGTGAATAATCAGCCGGACCCAACCTTCGAGCGAGGCCAGCACCATCGCGTTCAAGGCTTCGAGCACCTCCTTCTCCCAGTGCGCGTAGTAATCGCGGAGCTGGGGCGAGCTGCCCGTGTTGGTACCCGCGACAGCCTCCTCAACCTTGCCCAGGAGCGGCCCGATGCTGCGGTACTTGCCCACCAGCCTGTCGACGATTTCTCGTCGGCCCTTCTCGATGAACTCGCACATCTCCTGCATGTCGAGCAGCTCCTCGCCGTGCGGGGGTTCCACGATGACCTCGGTGGTGGAGATCTCCTTGATGATGTCCTCGATGATCCCCGAGCTCTTGTTGACCTGGTTGACCAAGGTTGTGAACTCGTTGATGGCGTTGGTGCACCGTTCGCAGTACTCGAAGATTCCGAGGGAGTTCCAGTTCAAGGGGTGGAACCCGGGCTGGAGAATGGTCCTCAGCTCGTCGAGTTTCACGCTGTAGAGGCTCTTCTCGACGTCGGTGAGGTCCACGGCCTCGTGGTAGAGCTCGAGCATGCCCTGGATCGCGCGCTTCAGGTCGATGAAGTGGTCCTCCGCGAGCATGGTCTTCATGGCCACCTCGGGAATCTCAAAGTTCATCTCGCTCAGGTAATCGCTCTCCTTGATGATCGCGTGCAGGGGCAGGCTGAAGTTGCACTTCATCCGCCCGGTTTCATCGTCGACGATCAGGATGGGATCCTTGAGGTGTCGCAGCGCGGTCCGATCCGCAATCTCCACCCAGTCCCCGTACAGCTTCTTCTCGTACTTCATCACAACCTTGGCGAAATCTGTGTACTTGCGGGTGGCCACCGCGGCGGCGGGTTCGGTTCGCATCTCCCGCTCGGCGTCCCTCTGGAACTTGTTCATCGTCTTGCGAATCTTGCTGAAAAGGCTGCGGCTCCACGCGATGGCTCCCGCCACCGGGGGCTGGCCGCGGTACACGAGGGGAGCCTTGTAGTCCTTGTCAAACAGCTGCCGCATGTTGACAATCTCCTTGGTGAACTGCTCGAGGATGTCCGTCATCTTGCCCTCGATCGCACGGCCGATCGCACCCTCGCTCTCCATCGCCTTGAAGTTCTGCATGAGGTCAAAGGCACCCTCCGCGTTACTGAGTTTCTTGAAGCTCTCGTCGATGAGCTCCTTGGTGCTTCGCTCGATGGCCTCCTTCTCAGACTCAAAGTCGGAATCAACGTCGGCCCAGTCGGAGAAGGTCTTCTTGTCGAACACGTCAAAGTCCACGTCCACCACGAGCTTGGTCATGCCCCGCACGCGATCGAGCATCGCGTCGATACCCTCCGGGTCGCCGGTGACAGCCTTGAGCTGGGGACCGAGAAACTTGTTGAAACCCTCGATGACGCCGAGCATGCCGTGCAGGTCGCCGCATATCCCCGCGATGTAGTCGGTGCGCGCAAACAAAGTTTTGGCGTCGAACTCCCACCTCGCGTCACGGCCCTGCTGCTCGATCTTCTCGCGCATGGACATGTACGTGGACCGCCAAGCCTCGGCGGTTTTCTTGGCGATGTCAACCTTGGCCATGGCCTCCTTCGTGGGCATCTTGGTGAAGAGCGCCTCCACGTCCAGTTCGTCGATGATGCGGTCGCCAATCTCGGTTGCGATCCGTAACATGAGTCCGCCCATGCGCTGGTCGTCGGAGTAGTGGTGGGAGATGATCCACACCATGCGTAACGCGTTGATCATCGGGGATAAGGCGTCGAGCACCGTCTGTAAGTCGCCGCCGGGCATCTGCCTGTAGTGCGAGATAGCCTTGAAGTGCCTCTCCAGCGTGGTTAGGAACTTGACGTTGTCCTTGGTCTCGATGTACATCTTGGTCAGCTCCGCGAACTGAACCCTGAACGCCTCGATCGTCTTGGCGCCCACCAGCGGCGACTTCTCCATGACCTCCACCATGCGGCGCACCCGCGGCGTGTTCAACTGCTCAAACAGCGAGGACAGCGCCGCGTTCCTGTCGCGCCAGAACTCAATCTCCCCGAGCGGACCCCGCCCGATGACCGTCTTCTCCTTCTCCGCCGCCATCGTGGACTGGAGGGTGGCGGACCACGTCGTGGCGGCCACCTCGATCTTACCCACCGCCGCGTCATCCTCCGCCGCGGCTCCGACGTCGTCGAGCGGACCCACGTCGGGCAGGTCCAGGTGGACATCCTCCCTGAGCTGACGCACGGTGTTGGCGACCTGCGAGGTGAACTTACCGGTCCCGCTCTCCAGCTCCCTCAACGTCCGCGCGAACGAGTCCGCGTCCATCACGGTGTCCGCGGCGGACGCGTCGGCGGCGGAGAGGAGGGGAAGGTACACCTGCGCGAGCATCTGGTCCAGCGTCTGCAAACTCGGTCCCTCGGACAGGGACCCGTGCTGCACGTGCATCGCCAGCGCCTCGGGGGTATCCACCGCCTGCTCCGCGGAGTCCTTGAGGAAGTACACGCACTCCGCGTCGGTGGCGTCGGCGGGAAGCGACTTCTCGCACATCCGCAGCGCCACTCGGCGGGGCTGGAGGACAAACTCCGGCGTCTGGATGGCCGGCTCGGGCGTCTCGGGCGTCTCGGGCGGGGCGCCTTCCTCGGGCGGGGCTTCGCCCTCACCCGCGGGTTCGGCTGGTTCCTCACCCGCGTCGTCAGCCTTCGCATCGTCGGGCTCGGGCGCTTCCGCATCGGGCTCGGCGGGCTCGGGCGCGGGCGCGTCCTCGCCCGCGCCCTCGCCGCCCTCCGCCTCGGTCTGATCCTCCTCGCCGCCCTCCTCGGTCCCCTCGGTGACGTCCGCGCCGTCCTCGGTCGCACCCGCGTCTTCCTCCACGGGCGCGTCGCCGTCGGTCGGCTCCTCCGCGATCGGGGCATCAACCCTCGGTTCAACCTCGGGAGAACCCGGCGGGGGTGACGACTCGTCGACGTACACCAGCAGCGCCTCGCTCCTTCCCGTGCCTGCGCGGGGGGTTTAATGTACGGTGGTCGGGTGAGTCTCGCGCGTTCCGAGTGGGTCAAACGGGCGCGCGACGGGGCCATCGCGGCGGGCGGATCGATAGAAACGTTGGGTGAGAAAGTTGCCTGTTGGCGCACCTTGAAGGAAGTCGTCGATGGCTTGCGGATTTTCGTCGAAGAGCGCGCGGACGCTGGGGGCGTCGCACCCCAGCGACGCGCGCACCTTGTCCGCGAGCCACTCCACGCACTGCGGCCGCAGATCCTCCGGCTCCTCGTCGCCCGACTCCATCTCCACCGTCAGGATCCCCTTCTCCGGACCCGCGGTTAAGACCAGAGTTGGGCTCCAATGAATAATGAAGAGTCGGCGAGCTTGGGCCAGCGGAGAGTGGACGAAGCTTCCAAAAATGGATCACGACGAGTTTTTAAGTGTTAGTGCTACTCCAGTCATCGCATCGCCGCGAGCTCCCTCGCTCGTCTCAATCTCCTGCCCAGTTCGTCCACTCGCGCGCACAACTCCCGCGACACCTCCGGCGTGTTCACCAACGTATGCGTGGGTGCATACCTCTTGAGCTCCTTGGCCACTAAGTCGTCCACCTCACCCAACGTAACGTCCACGCACGGGCTCGAACCGACCACAGCTGTGTCGCCGCCAAACACCGCAAACACGGCGTCCTCCAGCTCACCGCGAGTGCCCTTGCTCGCGTCCAACCACGTGTACAGCCCGGGTTTCTCCCCCCTGAACCACGTGAACTGCCGCTTGGCGAACGCCCGCGTCGCACGCTGGGTCGTCTCGACAAACTCGAGCAGCTCCTCGGGCCGACACGGGCCGCTCGCCGCCGCCGCCGCCCGCCGCTCCACAAAGTCCATCGCCTGCCTGTACCCGATGGACCGAGCCGCGGGGGTGGACCCGGGCGCGATTCCCATACTTAGCATCATCGCCGCCTCTTCCAGCATACCGTCCCTCACCATATGCTCCACCCGTGTGTCCACGCGTCTGTACAGCTGCACCCGCGGCGACGTGAGCACCACGCACTTGAAGTCGTACGGTGACTCACCCTCGGGTTTGAAGCTACCCACGGGCCGCCCGCTGGTCTGGACAATCTCCATGGCGCGCTCCAACCTGTACCAGTCGTTCTCCGCGAGCCTGTTCGCGGTCTCCGGGTCACCCGCGTCCGCCAACAGACGCACCGCACCCGCCCATCCGTTGCCGACGTCGTCGCCGGCGGGTTGCATTTTTTTTAACCGGTCCATCTCGCCCTCCGCCGCGGCTCGCACCGCCTCCTTGGCCCTCGCCGCCGCCTGCGGTTCGGACGGCGGCGTCGGGGGTTTACCGGATATGAGCCATCGGAGGTACATGCCCGTCCCGCCCACCACGATGGGCGTCTTGCCCCGCGACACGATAGACTCGATGGCTTCCAGCGCGTGCGTGTAAAACTCGCCGGCGCCGAACTCCGTCGAGGGATCCGCCACGTCCAGCAGGTGGTGGGGTATCCCGCATCGCTCGTGGACCGGGAGCTTGGACGCGCCGACGTCCAGGCCCTCGAAGACCTGCACGCTGTCCGCGCTGACGATCTCCCCGTTCAGCGCCGTCGCCATCCTCAGGCTGAGGCTCGTCTTACCCACCGCCGTCGGCCCCGCGATGACCAAAACCTTGGGGCGATTTGACGCATCGGACGACGAGTCGGCGCGCACCGCCAGCGTCCGCCGCGACACGCCGTGGCACGCGGGTTGACGCGGCGCGCACGCCCGCCGCGCGAGGAAAGGCGCGTGGCGGGCGCACAGGCGCACCGCCAGTCGAGACATCGCACGTGCCCGAGTGGGGCTCCGACGTCTGCCGTCTCCTCCCACAGTAGGGTGCCGAACTTGCATTTCTCGCGATCTCGGGGGGAAGAATATAAATGTCACGAAGTAACGCATCTCCCCGACACTTCACCCAGCACGACACACACGACACCACATTCACGAAGACATGTTCGTCCTCGCCTTCACCCTCGTTCGCTCCATCTTCACCGCGGGACGCTAAGTTAGCGCTAAGATGGACCACCACAGACGTCAGAGGCCCTCAGTTAGGGGGGCGATTAGCAATGCCAACACAGCGCTGCCGGCCAAGGCGATGCCAGCCAAGAACGAACCGGACGTCGCGGGAGGCGTGACCAGGCCACGGAGACGCAAGAGCCTCGAGCCCGCGGCGGCTCGCCCGGTCCTGGGCGACGTCACGAACGCGGGCGCCCGTCGCGTGCGCACCGAGCGCAAGGCCAAAGGTCCGACGGATGCCGCCAAACAGCGCAAAAGCCGAAGGTCCAAAGCGGATGTAGCCGCCGACCTCTTCGACGACGCCGCCGACCTGTTCGACCAGGTGCTCTCCTACACCAAGGAGAAGCGCGAGTGAGTGAGTGATGAACGGGCTCGCGCCGCGGGATGGATGTACACGAATTAGCCTTGACTACNGGGGATATCTATTTGGTTATTTGACAAGCGTTGAGTACTAAGACACGACGCAAGCCGAGCTCCCCCCTTTTTTCTTCGCGGGCGCCGCCTCCCTCGCCGACGGCTTCGGAGGCGGCTTACCAGCCTTCTCCGCCTTGGCCGCCTCCATGCCGGTGTCCGGGAACGACTTTTTGGATGCCTCCATCGCCACCGAGAGCGCCACCCGCCGCTGCATCACCAGCTGCTTGTTCACCTTTTTGACCTTTTCGTTTTCGTTCATCAGCCAGTCAACCTTATCCGTGAGCGACTGTATCCGCTCCATCGCCTCGGCCAACGCGTCGGCCGCGCCCACGTCAGCCTTGACCCGCTGCGCCGGGAGTTTCATATCGGCGCGGATGAGGTCCACGACCTTCTGGTTGTCGGTACCCGCGAGCTGCGCCGGCCGCTTGACGTCGAGCGAGATGAAAATCTTAATCTCGAGCGGCTTCTTGAGCCACGCCAGAAACTCCTCCGTGACGCACTCCACGTGGTGCTCGTACTCGTAGTCCAGCACCGGCGACCTGGTGGGCCTCGAGCTGAAGTCCACCGTCTCCGTCGCGTGCGTGTTGTACCCGTACCCGTCGAAGAACTCGTACTCGCAGTAGCACAAGTCGCAGATCATCGGCAGCTGAAGCGCCTGCTTAATCGTACACCGGTACGTCCACGGCTTGCCCAAAAGATCCGTCTCGTCGACGATGTCAGCCACCTGCCCGCCGGCACCCTCCGGACCGGGCAAGGGCACCCACACCACGTCCAGCTTACCCGCGTCCATGTTCTGCGCCCCTGACGCCGCCGCCGGGAACACCTCGCACAGACGCTCCGAGTCGTCCGTCCGTTTCCAAATTGTACACGAGGTACTCGGGAAACATAACCGCCGTGCCCACGTGGAAGGTGGAGTCGAAGAGCAGCATGAGCGGGTCGTGCTGGAACGGGACGACGTACTGTTCCTCCGCCCCGATGGCGTCCCGCAGGTGGTACAGTTCGTCGCTGAGGATCTTGTACGCGCGGTTAAACTCAAACGCGGGGAGGTAGATTGTCTCCACCGGGTTTGAGTTTCTGTTGACAACCTTGACGACAACCTTGGCGTCCTCTTTGCTGGCGCTGGTCACCTTGGTGGACTGGAGCACGACGCTGGTGTCGATGTACTCCCTGTCCAGCATGGTGCACAGGTTCTCAACCTCGGCAGCCTTGGGGTAGAGCGCCATCATCTCCTGCTCGAGCTGCTCGGCGGATTTTTTATCAATCGTCATGCTCTTTCCCCCCACCCGCAGCCCCGAAGCCGCCTGCTTGAACTGGCCCTTGTACTCTGAGTTTGACAGGAGCGCCAGTCGGTACTCCTCGAACGCCGCGTCCTCGTCAATCTCCGCGGTGGACCCGGGGGCACGAAACACGTACAGCTCGGCGCCGATGATGACCCTGTCGCCATCCTTGAGCTCCTGGGTCTTACCCGACTTGACGACGGCGCCGTTTACGTACGCCGCGCCTTTGCCACCCTTGATACTCCGCGTGACGCCGCTACCGTCGAAGAAGCAGTGGTCCGCCACCATGGACATGGACTGCGGCCGCACGTCGTTCTTCTCGCGCCCGAAACTCGTCGGGGTCTTCTCCAGGATGCAGAGCATACGACCGCTCCTGAACGGATCCTCGTCCAGGTTGATGAGGTACGGCGTGTTCAACGATCCGAGATCCTCAACCTCGGACGAGAGCGTGATGCCGCGAGCCTGCAGGTGCGCCTTCTGCTTCTCGTACGCGTCCGTCGCCGCCGCCGCGGACGGGTCCGCCTCCTGCTGTATCTCCTGGATCTTGACGGTGACCTGCCGCTGCAGCGTGGCAACCTGCTCGACGGCGGCGGCTGTCTCCTTGGCGTCGCCGCCTCCCCCTCCACCCTCCGCGAGTTGCGCCCTGAGCGTGGCGACGAGCTCGCGCATCTCGTCGAGCTCTTTCATCAGCTTGCGCTCCAGCTCGGACGCCGCGGCGGTGGCCTTCTTCGGGTCCAGCTTGATCACCGAGGCGTTGTTCGCGAATCCGAGGGTGGCGTAGGTGTACTGGTGAAACTTGACCTCGGGGCGGATGGCGCAGAAGAGGTACGTCTTGGCCTGCATCATGGTGTCCTTCAGGTACTTGCAGAGGAAGTACGAGTTACAGCCCGGGATGGACCCGCCAGCCTTGAGCTCCCCTTTCTTGAACGCCGCCGCCATCTTCATGAAGAACTGCGCCATCTCCGAGAGGGAGAGGTTGATCTTCTTGCCCTGGTCCTGCAGCTCCTTGGTCTTGGCCTGGTTACCGTGCGGCCCGATGAGCTGGTACTCCACACTCCCGTCGTCCTGGGGAACCTTCTTGTACTCCGCGTAGAATATATCACCCGCGGGCTCGGTGCCCGCCAGGTCGCACACGTACAGCCGACCGCGCTGCTTCATCGCCGGCGCATCCGCATCCGGCTTTTCAACCTCGAGCGTCATCACGCAGTGCCCTCTGGTGCTCTGGTGGTTAAACTGCGTCGGTGAGATAGCCTTGCGCGCGTTGCACTGCTGAAACATCGTCCGCAGTTCGTCCCAGGTGTTCACCACCACCTTGCCGCACCAGTTTATGTCCATGAACCCGTCCTGGTCCTTCCGCATGCCCGCCTTGTACTGCTGCTCCGACGCCGACGGCGACGTGAGATCCCGAACCGTGTCCACCACGTTCTGGAAGTACTTCACGGTGATCTTCCACTCGTCCGTCTTCTCGTTGAAGATGCTGTACGCGAGCCTGGGCAAGATGCCCCACATGTCGTTGGGCTCCGCGTGCTTGAACCACGCATCCGGGGAGTCCGCCGCGTCGGGGCCGAACACGGTGAACGTCTTGCCCGATCCCGAGAGTCCGTAGGCGAACATGACCACCGCGCTGCCGCTCAGCAGGTCCTTCTTGATCTTCAGCCCGCAGGCTTCGTAGGCGAGGTCCTGGGTGATGAACTTCATGTCTGACGCGATGTGTTTGTCCTTCTCAGCGTACTTGGAGTGGTTGTGCGCGCTCCACCACGCGTACGCGAAGCCGTACCGCGTTTTGGTGTAGTTGGAGTTGAGGATGTTGACCTCGCCGCCCGCGGGTCCGTCGCCGGTCTGGCGGAGCTCGACGCCCAGATCACCGGGGCCCACGAAGGGCCGGCAGCGCATCGCCACCTGGATGGACGCCATCCTGAGACGGACGAACGAGGTGCGGTGGAGGGGAGCTCGGTGAGAAACGCGCAGGAGCGAGGGTAACAATCAGCCCGCAATTCGATTCTGGACAATTCGCCACGGGAGCCACAGGGTTCTTGGACGAGGGCGCGAGTGAGGTGACGCGCGCGAGCGATATGTGGCTCGACGCACCTGGAAAGATCGTCCCCGAGCCCACACCCTTTGGCGATCAGTCAGCGCCGGCTCGGCGCGCACCGGTCTGGTCAATTCCCCGTTTTGGCACATCCCACATTTGTCGGTGAGAACTCCGCCGCGCCTCCCGTTTTTACATGTAAAATGTTCGCACGAGCACACCTCACCGCACTTGGCCCCGCAGAGGTATAGGGACGCGATGAAGAAGGAGGCACCCGTGCTCCTCGGCTTCCCCGGCCGTATGGTGGGCGCCGGGGAGAGGCTGGACCACTACACCACCAAGGTGGGCGGCGCACCCGACTGGCCCCCGTCGGTGTCGGCGGCGGCGGTGGCGGCGGCAGTCGAAGGTGCCGACGCGGGTCGCGACGATGCCACGCCCACCGCCGTCCCCACCGCTCCCCCCGAGGATCTCACGCGGTGCCCCACGTGCTCGGCGACGATGGCGCTCGTGGTCCAGGCGCACGCGCCGCTCGGAGCCGAGCCCGACCAGCCCGACGCGCCCGACCGAACGCTCTACCTGTTCACCTGCTTCGACCCGCGATGTTCGTCAGTGCGCGCGGGCAAGAACTCGGGCCGGTGGCGCGCGCTGAGGGCGCAGAGGCCCGGCACGGGGGGGCATTCAGCATGGGGCGGTGACGGCGCGAGGACGGCGGCGGTATCATCCGCCCCGAAGGAGGGTGAGGGTGCCAACGTGGCAGTCATCGGCGACGACTGGGGAGCAAACGCGTCGGGGGACGACTGGGGCGCCGCCGCGGGTGACGATTGGGCCGTAGGCGGTGACGCGGCGGAGATGGACGAGCTCGCCGACGCCCTGGACAAGCTCGCGACGCAACCGAGGAAGGACGATGAAACCAAACGACGGACGGACGCGATACAGGAGGGAGGGACGGCGGGAGGGACCGACGAATCATTTGCGAAAACAAAGGTTACCTGGCGGGGTCCGAGAATCCCGGAGTTCTTCCTCGTCGCGGACTGGGAGCCGTCGTCCGAGAGCGCCGAGCTCGCCGAGGCGGAGCGCGCGCTCGCCAGGTACACGGAGACGGAGGGTGCCGTATTGGATCCCTCAGTGTCAGGAGCCCCGTCGGGAAGTATTCAATCGGGAAATGTTCAATCAGGACACAACGAATGGGCGGGGGAGGGATACGAAGCCGGCGCCGTGGACGGACTGGATAAGCGGTACCTCAAGTTCAGTAAACGGATCCGACGCGCGCCCGAGCAGTGCGTCCGGTACGCGTTCGGCGGTGCGGGTTTGGTGTGGCCGGTCGACGGGTCCGGTCCGGGCGCGGCGGTTGGCGCGTGCGGTCGGTGCGGCTCGGATCGGCGGTGCGAGATTCAGCTCATGCCGCCGCTGCTCCACTTCGTGTCGGAAGGCGCGGAGTGGTCCACTAAGAAGGACGTCGCGCACGGTGCATCGGTGGGTACCGACCAGCTGGATGCGTGGGACTGGCAGACGGTCGCGGCGTTTACGTGCGCCAAGTCGTGCGGAGTCGCCAGTTCGGACTCAGTGGACTCGACTCAGTGGACGGAGGAACACGTGGAGTGCGTCGACGGGGACGGGGGTATCGCCGAGCTGCTCAAGTCGGGAGATGGGGTCGTGATCGAGACCGCGGTGCCCGTGGACATGGCGGACGACGGGTGATGAGCGTGGATGACGTCGAGGCGTGAATGAGTCGGCGCTACTTTTAAAAGACTCGATCGGTGTTAGCTACGCGTAACGTCGCACTGCCGTCACAGGAACGGCTTGAAGGGTCGCGGCCTGATGTCTATCTTGCTCTTGCACCACGGGCACCGCCGCTTCGCCTTGGGCACTTGCCAGATCCGCAGCGCGCAGTCGCCGCACTGCCGCACGTGCTGACACGGCCAGAACACGTACCTCGACACCGGCGCCTCCCCGCCCTCCGTGAACGTCTCCAGACATATACCGCACGCGTCGTGGCTCCCGCTCATGACCTTCAGAGGGAAGTTGACCAGGCCCCCGTCGCCCAGTGCCTCGGCGGTGGCGGCGGCGGCGGCCGGATCCTCCCGCCTCGCCTCCTCCTCCTCGTTTTCTTCGTTGGCGCCGTCGTTCGCTTCGCCTTCGTCTGGACCTTTGCCTTCGTCGCAGCCTTTGCCTTTGTCTGGACCTTCGCCTTTGTCTGGACCTTTGCCTTCGTCTGGACCTTTACTCGCGCGCGCATCCCCGGGGTCGGATACCCTCGCGCGTTTCAACACCGGACTCGGTTCCGTCGGTGGCTGGTGGTGCTCGCCCTGTTTGAACCACTGCCGCAGCGGCCCGGCGGTGCTCCGCTTCTGATTGTTGTCGTCGGATGAAGGTGCCGTGTAGCTCGCGTCGTGACCTCCCACGGGTCCTCCCCCAGCCTTGCGCCAACCGTCGAGGTTCTCCTTCTCCTCCGCGCCCGAAGCCTTATCCTTGCCCATCAAAACGTCGAAGGGCGTCCGCGTTCCTCCCGCGTTGTTGAGGTTGGCACCCCCATCGCGAATCTGCGTCGCCGACGTCGACGCGGGCGCGGTTCTCGGGCGCACCATGGACGCCGCCGCCACGAAACTCGCGCGCCCGCCCGCCCCACCGCCCGGTGACGCGCTGACGGTCGTAGGTGTGCCCCCGTGCTGCGTCGCGTCGCCGAGGTCCCTCGCCAGCAGCCGGTCCCCGAGCTCCCCCGCGGGCGACGGCGAGACGCCGCTCGCCTGACGCTCGAGGCATATCTCCACGTGGCTCTCGATGAGCACCTTGTGCACCGACCGGTCGCATATCGGGCACTTGGCCAGGCGCGAGTACGCGCTCGGGGACACGAAGCTGGCCATGTCGACGCGCGATGGAGGCCAACCGCCCCGACAGTCCACCGACGCCCCGCCTCCTTGGGTGTGACACCCATCGGCTGGTGATGAGGTTTCAAAAGCTGCCAATAATCACGATTATGGGCCAAGATTTCAGGTTACGCAGCACTGAGCATTTCGACCGATCCAAGGCTGGATCTTCCCACAGGACAAAGATCTCTGCTCCACTTGGGTTTATTTTATCCTTACCGGTGATCAGGGGGGTTTTGTGGCGCCATTGCTCGAGCGGTAGGGGCTGAAACGACCGCGACGAGGACAAAAAGGGCGCGGAGATGAGCTCCATCACCGCCTCTCTCACGACGGCGCGCGTCGCCCCCGCGACACGCGCCGCCTCCAAAGGAAAGCGCGCCACCAAAGCCGCGGCCGTCTCGGAGAAAAAGGCTGGAGCCGCTCAAGAGGGGGCGAATGACGTGTTCGGTGTCGCGCGCAAGGCGGCGACCGCGGCGTTCGCGGCGGCCGTGCTCGCCACCGCCCAGCCGGACGTCGCGCTCGCGAGCGGTGGCTCGATACTCGACGCCATCCCCCCCGCGCCCTCCAACGGACCCCTGAGGAACCTTCCCAGAGGTGAGCATGCGCCTCTCGTTGCTCCAGCCTGGCCGAAAAGTGAATCTTCCTCCCAGCCATCCTCCCCCCCCACCGACGCCGCGTGACTGACCGTCTCACCAACCACCCACCCATCAACCGACAGAGCTCACCGAACCGGACGAGATCTTCCGCGAGGATTTCACCGTCGAGTTCGCCGGCCTGGAGGTTGACCACAAGTACCTCGTGTCCGCGCTCGTCTTGGGCCAGGCCATCGGCTTCGTCGGCGCCCTGGTGGGCGGCAACGAGGCTCGGAAGAAGGGCGCACAGGTCGCCGCGCTCAACCAGTCGCTTCTCAAGGTGAACTCCGAGCTCAGGCGGGAGATGCGCGAGGCGGGCATGGGACCCTACGTACCAATCCCCGCGCAGAGGTTCATCGAGAAGGGCCCGGGGCAGAGCAGCGACGAAGAGATCGCCGTCGTGGACGGCATCGTGCTCAAGCTCAAGGCTGCCAAGCGCCACCTCAAGGAGAGCGCCAACGACCTCGCGCTGGGCGAGTTCGACGATGCCCTCAAGTCCATCGACGCCAACGAGAACGCCTTGGCCGAGGGTTGGAAGGCGGCGAGGAAGGCGCATCGCGGGCGGGGCGCCGCGCTGGAGCGGTTGGGTCGGTTCGCCGAGGCGTTGGACGCCATGCAGACGGTGCTGTCGCTGTCGGTGGACCACGACGATCACTCGGGGGAGACGGACGCGTTGGGCGTCATAGCGGACATCTACACTGACATGGACCAGCTGGAGGTGGCGAGCGAGTACTACGACAGGTACTTTAAGAGTCTGCAGGAGGAGGACGCTCTCAACGCGGCCAAGGACGCTCAAGAGGCGGACACCGCGGTGGCGGCGTGAGCGGAGTGATTTGTGAGTGGAGTGATTTGTGAATCTACGCTACGTTCGAACTCACTAAAAAGCTGCGTACTTGTATCATCGTTCAATCTCGCTATGTCCTCCACCGTGTCCTCCACCCGGCCTCCTCCGCGCTCCACCGGTCGCGAAGTGTTTGGCTGTCTGCGCCGTCTATATCTCCTCCTCTCCATGACGATTCTCCCCACCCGGCGCCGCGCCACACGTCGTATAAACGCTGCGATTTGACCGCGACGGCGGCGAACGCGAGCTGCGCGGCCGCGGCGAGGAGGGATCGTCTCGCGACGCCGCTGGCACCGCCGGTGTCTGGGTCCCTCCACCAGACTTCATCGTCGCCCCCGTCTGTCTGCCGCCCGTCTCGCCCACCGTCTCGCCGCTTCCCGCCACTTTTCCTCGCCCCGCTCGCGGAGAGGACTACGCGAGCGGACCTCCCGGATGCGGTGCGCGACCGGGATGGACCCACCGCCGGCGAAACCGAGACGGAGGGTGCGAGGCGCATTGGTTGTGATTTTTTCGTCCCGGGTGCAGCTCGGGAAAGGTGGACGCAACCCGACCACGCGCAAAAAAACGAACCAAGCCGCACACAGATCCAAAAAGTGAAATCGCCAAATAGCACTAGAATGCAGATCCGGTAGCAAATAAACGCATAAAAGCCAGACTGAAAAGCGTATCTTTCACCCGGGATTCTATAGATTCAGTTGCTAACCTCAATTGAACTATCCCCACGGGATATATAGTTAGGCCTTCCAACCCCATGTTTAATATAGATTCATTTGCGATTCATCAAATTTTCACCGACCAATTGAACGAAAGTTCCAACGTTTCGGCCAATCAGAATCCGAGCGCGGAACGGTGAAAACGGCTCTCCCCGGCAGACCGGTGCACACGTGCGGCACTTTACACGCATCTAAAAATCAGTCCCCCGGGCGCGGATGTCCGTGCCGCTGGCTGGAAGCTCGACCGGAAACGCACTCTTCCGGCCGTGCCTTCACGACCTTTCGACCGATCAGTGCGCCCACGGATCCCGCCGCGGCACCCCAGCGCCCCCACACGGCGCCAACCGCGGGCAAACAAACGACCGCCACCGACACACCGTCGTCGTCCGGTCCAAGGTCCACCTCGGGGATCACGCCGGGTTCGTCGCGCCCTCGGAGCACGCTTCTTTTCTGGCTAGCCGCGGCAGCCGCGTAGTGGCACGCGCGGAGCCGGGAACCGCATCGAGCGGCGGAGAGTTCCAGCCGCTGGACGGCGAGGGCGGTACGGAGGCGGCGAAGACGAGAGAGGTCACCGGTAGAGAGAAACCGCGTCGCTTCGGTTGGTTTCCGATGCACGATTTCTGCCTCACCCTCCCGTGGGGTCTGTTCGTGGCGCTGGGCGGACTCGCGGGGTTCGCCATCGCGGGCAGCACCAAGTCCCTCATCTTCGGCGGGGGTATGGGCACCCTGCTCATGGCGCTCGGCGCGATGAGCCTCAAGAAGTGGAAGGCGAACGCGTCGTCGGCGTTTGAGACGATCGTATCGGCGCTCATCTCGACGGCGCTCGGGGCGGTGATGGGGAAGAAGTGGATGGCCGGCGGGAGCTTCATCCCCGCGGGTCTGATCGCGTGCGGGGCGGCGCTCATGTGCGTGTTCTACGCGCACAACTTGGCGTCGGGGGGTAACCCCGCGCGGGAGGCGTCGTCGGAAGGGAGCAAGGATGACTGACGATTGCAAGGACGACTGACGATTGATTACTTTTACATATGCTCTCTGTTCGGGGTCTCCTAAGGAGGAGACGAGGAAGCGGAGAGCGCTTAGCGTCAGTGGACTCGACCCAGACGACGACTGAAACACGCCGTAGGCAAGTGGGGCGGCATAGGTTACTGATAGCACGTACAACAACTTAGCGCAGCGCGATTTTTACCATGTATGACTGACTCTGTTCATCAACCGAATACACTCTCGACTAGCTACCTATCCGACATCCACGTACATCACCTCGTCTTGGCCGCCGCGTACACGAACTGGTTAAAGTCCAGCTTGATCAGCCCGTTCTCTGGGGTGGTTGCGTCGAAGGCTTCGAAGACCCGCTTGGAGTTTAACAAAAAAAGAGTCATTGCGATGTACTGGTCCAGGGACAAGGAGTTGGTCCTGTCCGGGTCGAAGGCCTGGCACGCCGCCTTGACCGCCCCCTCGTCCACGTGCCCGAACCCCGCGTGGTGCAGCGCGCGGAGCACTTCGCTCTTGTCCAGCCGACCTGACTTGCTCTGGTTGAAGTACTGAAACGACGCCTGCACGTTGGACAGGAATTGCTGGACCTGCTTGAACTCGGCGAAGTCGAGTTGTCCGCTGTCGCGCGTGTTGTGCAGGCGTATGATCTGCATGACGGTCTGCAGGGAGAACACTAGCCCCCCGGCGGCGAGCATGTTCTGCAGTTCCGCGCCGTCCACCTGCCCGTTGCGGTCCTGCGAGGCGAAAAAGGGGGACGACGTTGACGGTGAGATGAGGTGATGGGGGTAAGGGGCGGGTTTAGTCCGGGTTCTGGGACCACGATGGGGCACGCACGATGTCCGCCTCGAGGAACTGCGCCCACTCGGGCGTCATGTGCGAAGGTGGCGACGGGTAGGATGCCATGGTGCTGACTCGGCCCACGTGCGCCTTGCTTTGATTTTTTTATCGCCAGTCTGTTCCGAGACGGCACCCATTGACGGGGACCCTAAGTGAGCGGTGCCACAGTGGTGGGGCAGATGGGCGAGCGCCACGAGTCGCGCGCGGCGACCACCGCGCTGCTCGTGGGCACCGCGGTGGCGAGCGCGGCGGCGGGCGCGTGGCTGGTCGCCTCCTCCGCCGACCGTCGACGCGCGTCGGCGGACACGTCCGTCGCCGAGGCGCCCACCGCCGCCTCGCACATTCGCTTCATCGCGCGTGCACTTTGCGACCTGTTCGGCGCGTGTCCACCGCCGCACGCGCCGTCCACGCGCGGCGTGCACTTCCCCCCGCCCCCGCCCATGCCCGACGTGCTCGCATCCATCGGTAACACCCCCATGATCCGCGTCAACTCCCTCTCCGACGCCACCGGCTGCGACGTCATGATCAAGTGCGAGTTCGCCAACCCCGGGGGCAGCGTCAAGGATCGCGTCGCACTACGGATCCTCACCGAGGCGCTAGAGTCCGGCGAGCTCATCCGCGGTGGTACAGTCACGGAAGGTACCGCCGGCAGCACCGGGGTATCTCTGGCCATGGTGGCGAGGGCGCTGGGATGCAACGCGCATCTCATACTTCCAGACGACGCGGCTACAGAGAAGCCGAGGCTCATGGAATCGTACGGCGCCACGTGCGAACGCGTCCGGCCGGTCTCCATCACGCACCAGGACCACTTCGTGAACGTCGCGAGGCGACGCGCGGGAGAGATGTGCGAGTTGGACGGGGATGGTTTGGGGTACTTTGCGAATCAGTTTGAGAACACGGCTAACTACAGGGCGCATCTCGAGGGCACCGGTCCCGAGATTTGGCGACAGTGCGGCGAAGCGACGAGCAACTCGGTGTCCACGAGCGACAGGAGGCTGGACGCGTTCGTGTGCGCGTGCGGCACGGGTGGGACCCTGTCGGGTATCGCGTCGTATCTCAAACGCAAGGACCCGCTGATCGAGTGCCACCTGGTGGATCCGCAAGGGAGCTCTTTGTACAACAAGGTGACCCGGGGGGTCCTGTACAACGCGGTGGAGGCGGAGGGCAAACGATTGAAGAACCCGTTCGACACCATCACCGAGGGCGTGGGTATCAACCGGCTGACGTGTAACTTCCACATCGCCATCGGGGGTGACGGCACGGAGGAAGGCAAGGGTGGCGGAAACGAAGGTCCGAGTTTGCTGTCGGGCGCGTTTCGGTGCGACGACCGCGAGGCTGTGGAGATGAGCCGGTACCTGGCGCGACGCGACGGTCTGTTCCTTGGTTCGTCGTCGTGCGTCAACATCGTGGGCGCCGCCAAGCTGGCCAGGCGGCTCGGACCGGGCCACAGGGTGGTCACCATAGCGTGCGACAGCGGGGTGAGGCACCTGTCCAAATTCTGGTCCGCCGAGTACGTAGAAAAACACGGGCTCAAGCCGGAGAAGTACGTCCGCGACGATCCGTTCGACTTCCTGGACTAGTGACGGACTCCGTTAGTTTGGTTGTAGTTGGTTTATAACAGTTAAAATAATACCTTCGAAGGTACATAATACGTGATGGTATCGACCACGACGCACTCGTCGTCCTCCGTTGGGTACGGGGTAATACGGACGGCGTCCACACCCTCGTTCTTTCACACCCTCGTTCTTTCACACCCTCGTTCTTTCACACCCTCGTTCTTTCACACCCTCGTTCTTTCACACCCTCGTTCTTTCGTCTCGACTCGTCGCGCTTCGAGTGCTTCGATCAACTCCGGGAGCGAAGCGAGCGCCCCATGCGCTGTCGGAGTGTGTCGATGGTGACCGCGGGGGCGCTGTGCCGCGTGGTACGCCTGCTGGGAGGAGAGACCTCGGCCACCGGCTCGGCCACCGGCTCGGCCTCCGGCTCGGCCTCCGGCTTGGGCGCGGGATCCTCGACGGCGAACGCGGGCTCGAACTCCGGCGACGGCGAGGCGGGTGGTTCAACAACGTTCACGGGATCCGCCGCGTTCACGATGGGTACCGCGTTCACGATGGGTACCGCGGCGTCGTCGTCGTTCGTACCGACGGGACCGAAAGGTTCGAGGCTGTCGCACCTGGACCTCTTGGCGTCGCGCTCCTCATCGCGTGAAGCGCGTGAAATCCGGCGCCGGTCGTTGAACTCCTTCGCCTTGGCCGCCTCCAGCTCGTTCATCTTCTGGGTGAACGCGTGAGTGGTGTTGTACACGATCGGTTCGCCGTCGGCGTCGAAGGGACCCACGGGGGCGGCGGTGGGGGAGAGGCCCACCGCGTTGTTACCAAGGGGCGCGGCGCCGTTCGCGGTGGGACCGGCGGCGGCGCCGGCAGCCGGGGCGGCGGGGGCGCTGTCAAAGTTCATGCCGAGGTTCGCGGCTTCCGCGCTCATCGATGAATCGGAATTCGCGCGCGCCCCGACACCGGCGCCCATACCGGCGCCGAGACCGGCGCCAAGACCAGCAGCGCCCATTCCAGCGCCAAGACCAGCACCGAGCCCTGCGCTGAGCCCTGCGCCCATATTAGCGGCCATACTAGCGCCGAGCCCTGCGCCCATATTAGCGGCCATACTGGCGCCGAGCCCTGCGCCCATACTAGCGCCGAGCCCTGCGCCCATATTAGCGGCCATATTAGCGCCCATATTAGCGCCGAGCCCTGCGCCCATATTAGCGCCCATATTAGCGCCCATATTAGCGCCGAGCCCAGCGCCCAGACCCATCGCACCCATACCCCCAAACGCACCCATACCTCCGATTCCGCCGATGCCCGCGCCGCCCATACCGCCCATGCCGCCCAAGCCGCCCAAGCCGCCCAAGCCGCCCAACGCCGCGAGATTGAATCCACCGGGCATCCCGGCACCTCCAATACCGCCGAGAAGTCCGCCGCCGAGAAGTCCGCCGCCGAGGCCGCCGCCCAAGCCCCCTCCGAGGCCCACTCCGAGGCCCCGGCCCAAGCCACCTCCGAGGCCCACTCCGAAACCGCCGAGACCGGCGCCGGCCAACCCGAGCCCGAGGCCGCGGACGGCGTCCATCGGAGACGTTCCTCCCGCGCCGAGCCGCGCGAGTAGCTCCTCCCGGCCGCGCGTGATGTCATCGACGCCGGGATGACCGTCGGTTCTGACTCGCTTGGCCGGCGGCGCCGCCGCGGGGGTTTCCGCCGACCCGCCCCCGAGCGACGCCACGATGGAGTTGATGGGCACGCCCATCTGCACGAGGCGGAGCACCTCGTCCGCGGCGCCACTCGTCTGCACCAGCTTCAGCAGCCCGTCCAGGTTAGCCCCGCCGAGCGCCGACGGCAGCATGGACGAGGTGCCCGCCATGCCGGACTCGTTGAGGCCGAGCAACCCCGCGGCTTGCGGGAGCATGAGAGGATTGGCCGCGAGAGGATTGGCCGCGAGAGCGCCCCCGGCCGCGTGGTTGGTCCCGCCCATGTGCCCCAGCCCCGCGCCCAGGCCGTGGAGGCCGCTGTGGAGGCCGGTCAGCCCCCCGGCGCCCGCGCGGGTGTTAGTGGCCACGTTGCCGTCCATGCCCAGCGCGAGCGCGTTGCTCTGCACCTGGCACAACTTTTCCATCATCGACGCGTACTCGGCGAGAACCTCGTTGCGGGACGCCGCCACCTCCTCCTCGATGCCCCCGGCGCCGACGTTGGCGGGCTTGAGGTAGGCACCCGCGGGTCCCTTGGGCTTGGGCATGCGTCGTTCGCCGGGCCCCAGCGGTCCGTCGAGCTCGAGCCTGAAGTCGTCTTCGCCGAGTTCTTCCCGCGTCTCGTTGAATCCGAGGGCGGCGTCGATCGTCTTGTCGTCGACGTGCTCCTTGGCGTCGGACTTGGCCCTGGCTTTGGCCCTGAGCTTGGCGTGGAGGTGGTTCTTGATCGCGTTGTCGGTGCGGCCGGGCAGGAGCTTGGCGATGGACGCCCAGCGGTTGCCGAGCTTCTTGTAGGCGGCCATTATGGTGCGATCCTCCGCCTCGCTGAAGTTGTCGCGCCGGAGCGTGGGATCCAGCTGGTTGCACCATCGCAGGCGGCAGGATTTGCTGCTGCGGTTGGGGATTCCCTCGGCGATGAACGACCAGTTGCGCGCGCCGTGGGTCATCACCAGCATGCTCAGCCGGGCGTCCTCCTGCGGGGTTGGAAAGGTCGGAAGACGACGGGTGAGAAAAGTCGGGTAGGTGCAAAAACGTGCGGGGTGTCCTCTGAGTGATCGTGCGGGGGGAGAATGCGGTGTAGAACGCGCGGGTGTAGCGTCCGCGGACCCCGACGGCACCGAGACCGCGAGCTACGTTCGAACGATAGACTCATGGGAACGATGCGCGGCGATCCGGGGCGCGATCCAGGGCGCGATCGCGCGACCGAGAGCGGAACCGCGACCGAGAGCGGAACCGCGACCGAGAGCGGAACAACTCCAATCTTCGAACACGGGCAGGTAAAACCTCTGGTTTGCGCGGTGACCTCGGGCGCACCTCGGGGCTCCACACGGTCTTGTAAACCTTCGCCTTCATGTCGCCGCCGTCGCCGTCGCCGTCGTCTTTGTACATGTTCGCATCCGCATGTTCGGTCTCGGGATCCATCGCGACGGCCTCCCGCGCGTCCCGTTCTGTCCGCGGGGCCCGAACCCATTTTG
>JGI20151J14362_10000482_pt1 | contig 29256 bp, 16 predicted proteins | sample COG_01_FD_14362 | JGI IMG/M metagenome (IMG submission 14362)
CCGCTCCACTGTCCCCGACGCACGTACGCTCAGCGTAGACAGATCCCCGGGGGAAACCTCGTTCAAGTACAGCTGAACAAGGCCTCCATCGCCTCTCCGTGTACGAGCTTGAGACAGCATGTCTGCCGCCGTCTGCCAAGCAACCACCGCAATCGGGGGCCAATCGGCCGCCCGCATCGGTCGCTCTAGGCGTGCCGTCGCGCCCCTCCGCGCCCAGGCCCGCGCCAACAAGCAGCGCCGCGTGCTGGTCGTCTACGCCCTCACCGGTGGCCGCGCTGCCGTCGCGGCGTCCGGCGACAAGGTGAACGTCCTCGTCATCGGCAGCGGCGGGCGCGAGCACTCCCTGTGCTGGCGCCTCAAGCAGAGCCCCACCTGCGGCGAGCTCTACTGCACGCCCGGCAACGCGGGCATCATCGTCGAGGACGGCGTTCAGGTCGTGGACGTCAAGGACTCCGATCACGCCGCTGTCGTCAAGTTCTGCAAGGACAACAACGTCGGCCTCGTGGTGGTCGGTCCCGAGGCNCCCCTCGTCGACGGCATCGCCGACGCCCTCATCGCTGCCGACATCCCGTGCTTCGGACCCACCAAGGACGCCGCCAGGCTCGAGGGCTCCAAGGGTTTCCTCAAGGATCTCCTCCGAAAGTATAACATCCCCACCGCCAAGTACGAGCGCTTCACCGACCCCGAGGCGGCCAAGGCCTACATACAAAAAGAGGGTGCGCCCATCGTCGTCAAGACGGATGGACTCGCCGCGGGCAAAGGCGTCATTGTCGCGATGGACGTACAAACCGCCTTGGACGCCGTGGACGACATGATGGTCAACTCGGCGTTCGGCTCCGCGGGCGCCGAAATCGTCGTCGAGGATTTCCTGGATGGCGAGGAGGCGTCCTTCTTCGCGGTGGTCGGCGGCGGTAAGGCGATCCCCCTGGTCGGCGCGCAGGACCACAAGCGCGTGGGCGAGGGCGACACCGGCCTCAACACCGGCGGCATGGGCGCCTACTCCCCCGCCCCCGTTCTCACCCCCGCGCTCGAGGCGAGGGTGATGAAGGACATCATCCAGCCCACCGTCGACGGCATGGCGGCCGAGGGGTGCCCCTTCACCGGCGTCATCTTCGCCGGGCTCATGATCGAGGGCGACGACGTCAAGCTCCTTGAGCACAACGTCAGGTTCGGCGACCCGGAGTGCCAGTGCGTGATGACCCGCATGAGGAGCGACCTCGTGGACCTGCTCCTGAAGGCGGCCAAGGGCGAGCTCGACAAGGTTGGGGAGCTCGAGTGGAGCGATGAGATGGCCATCAACGTCGTCGTGGCGGCCGAGGGCTACCCGGGAAGCTACGCCAAGGGTGAGGTCATCGAGGGCCTCGACGCGGCCAACGCCATGGACGGCGTCAAGGTTTTTCACGCGGGTACCGCGATGAAGGATGGCAAGGTCACCAGCGCGGGTGGCCGCGTGCTCGGCGTGACCGCGACCGGTAAGAATATCACCGAGGCGGCGAAGAAGTCTTACGCCGCGGTCGACGCCATCCAATGGCCAGGCGGCTTCGTGCGTAGGGACATCGGCTACCGGGCTATTGCACGTGAAAAGTAAATAGTTCTGCCGCTCGGGCCTCATCTAAATAACACTACCTAATCTAATCATGTCTATTCTTTGCTCGGGGCGCGAGGCCCTTCGCGGGGTGCAGCCTTGCCTTCGCGGCCGCGAGCTTCTGGACGATGTCTTCCGCCTGCGCCTGCATCGCGGCGTCGTCGTCAGTGTCGTCCGTCGGCGGCGTGGGCAGCTTGCCGATGGGCCTCGGCCGATCCGTCCAACCGAGCCCGAGGTCATCACGAGCGTGGCGCAGGGTGGATCTGAGAGCCTCCATGCGACCCTCCGCGTCTTTCCTTTTGCGTTCGTTCGCATCCGCGGCATCGCGAGCCGCAGCCACCTCAGCCTCGGCCGCGAGAGCTCTCCGCCTCAACTCCTCGATGTCAGCCTCCGCGATGTGAGCTCGCGTCATGGCGGCTGTCGCCTCCGCGTCAGCCTGTTTAGCCCGAGACACGGCCAAGTCTAACTCGCGTTTCAAAGCGGTAACACGGTCTTTGGCTGCCGTGAGCTCAGCCTTTGCCGTTCGGGCGTCGGTCTTGGCAACACTCGCATCTTCAAACGCCTTTCTTGTCCGGTCGGAGGCGTCGCCGAGAGATGTGTTCGCGTGAGCGGCGATTTTCTCGGCGGCGGAGAGTCTTGTTTTGAGTCTCTCCACCTCTGCGTTTGCCTCCTTGATCGACTCTTGCAGGCGGGCGACGGTGTCTTCAAGTTTATTCACCGTGCTCATCATCGAATCCTTTCCAGCCTGCTCAGCCTTGGAAAGCAGGGCGTGCTGGTCCCTGTCCGCTTCCTTTGCATTTAGCGCTGCCGACCTCTGGGCGATGCTGAGCTCAACCTCCAAAGCAGCCACGCGCGCCTCGGCTGTCGCGAGCTTCATATCACTGCCACCACCTGAACTAGCCGACGTGAGAGCGGCGGCCATGGACTCAGCTCTGGCAGATGCCGACTTTGCCGCGCGAGAGGATTCCATCGCCGCGGCACGGGTCGCCTCAATCTCCTCCAGGAGCGCCTTCACACGAGCTTCAGCCTTGTTCAGATCCACGCGAAGAGCCTTATCAGCCTCTGCGGTGACACCCTCTCTATCCTGCGACTCCTTCAGCTGTGACTCGGTGGATTTGAGTTGCGTCTGGGCGGATTTGAGCTGTAGTTCAAGTGCGGCGACGCGCTCGAGCGTCTCAGCCTCACGCCCCTCCACAGCCGCGATCAACTCTCTGGCCGCGACGAGCTCAGTTTCCTTCCCCACGATGGCATCGCGATCTTTCTTGGCATCTTCTTGCGCCATGGCAACGGAACGATTAGCCTGGTCCCAGTTAGCCTCAATCTTGTGCTTGGCTTCTGCCCTCACAGCCTCGGTCTCAGCCTTGGCAGCCTCAACATCGCCGAGGACAATTTTCAGTTTGGCCTCCGCTGTCGCCTCATCCGTCAACAAGCGAGCCTCGAGCTCTCTCACGTGCGCCTTCGCGGACAAGTGTTCTTGCTCGAGTATGGCAGTTGTGTCTTGCAGATTGACCAGCGAGGCCTTGAAAGTTTGAGCGGCATGGGCCTTCTCCTTGAGCTCCGCGCTCAGATTCCTGACCTCGGTCTCCAGTTCCATCACGCGATCTTTGACGCTGTCATCAACCTCGGAACGGGCGATGGCGATGGCATCCGCCAACTTCACCGCGGCGGTGGCGGCGCTAGCCTGAGACTCCGCAAGCTTCGCCTTGAGCTCACCCTCGCGTTCACCCGCAGCCTCGAGCGCCGCCGCTAACGCGCCGACAGCCGTGCCGTCGGCGGGAGCCGGGGCGCCAAACATGGGATGGACATATCCGGGGAAGGCGCCCCACATCGGGTTGTACGCGCGAGGGGCACGAGCGGGACCCGGGACGACCGCCATGGTGGATACCTGTGTCGTGGCTCCTTCATCCACGGCCTGGTCCCTCTGCGGCTGAAGCTGCTGTAACTGTTGCTGGATGGTCTCGAGCTGGGTCTGCGCGACGAGCTCCTGCTCGTGCTTCTCGCGTTCCAGGTCCTGCACGCGCTGATTCGCGGCATGGAGCTGCGCGCGCAGTTCACCCTCACGCACGGATGCTGTCTCGAGGAGAGAGGTGAGCGAATTGACGGTCGCTCTGGACGCCGCAAGTTCCGGAGTCTTCGGAGGTGAGCTCTTGGAAATTCCCTTTCCATCCGGCGTCAAGGCCTCTGTGGTTGCCTCATCGCGGGCTTGCACTCCCACCTGCAGCGAGGCTACCATGCGCCGAACCGAATCAAGCTGCGCGTGAAGCTCTCTAGCCTCAGTCGAGCTCGTGGTCTCTTCCTTCGCGGCAGCAGAGTCCGCGAGCTTTGCACGCAGATCAGCCTCGCGCGACATGCTCGCCTCGAGGAGCTCGGCGATCACGTCCGAGTCCATCTTTGACTTGGAAGGAACCGGTGATCCGGGCTCCTCCACCTTGCACTCCGCGTCAGCCGCACGGTCGATGGCCTCCTGCAGTCGTTTGTGAAGTTCGTTGATCTCATCGCCGTGGGTCTTTTTAAGCTCCACGAGTTCCATGTGCAATGATTCCACGTCGGCACTCGCCGCGGCGGCAGAATCCTCCGCCTCCATCGCCTTCCTGGTCATGACTTCGAGGTCATCAGCGGCGACAGCGGCGGAAGATCTCGCCCTGCTGTCTGCAGTATCAACCTGGAGCACGAGCTGGTTCACGCGGCTCTGAGCAGTACTCAGGCTATCTCTCAGCTCAGCTTCAACCATCTTTGCGGCGAGGAGCTTTGCTTTCATTTCGCCCTCGCTTGATGAAGAACTGGTCTGCGCGTGAGTCAACTTGGCGTTCAAGTCTCTGTTTTGCTTCTGCTCATCGTCGATCTCCGCCCTGAGCTTCGTCTCGAGGACAGCCGCCTTGACCAAGTCGTCCTTAAGAGTGGTGATCTCAGCCTTGGCGTCTTGCGCCTCTTTGATGTGTTTTGCGAGTTTCGTCTCTGCCTCCGCTGCTTTCGCCATCGCATCGGACACCTTCAGCCTGCACTGGGCCTCGATTGCACCGACCTTCTCCTCGACTTCAGCCATCTGGGTCTCGAGTCGGGATCGTTCCGACGAAGCCTGCTGCTTGACGTCGAGAAGTTGCGCCCTGAGCTGGGCCTCAGATGCCTCGGTCCTGGCGATGACATCAGCCATGGAGCTTTCCTCCTTGTCCGCGAGTTGGGACCTGAGCCGAGACTCAGCAGCTGCCGCCTTGGACTTGGCCTCAGACAGCTTAGCCCGCCACTCATTCTGCGTCGCCTGGAGCTGGTCCTCGGCGAGCTGCAGTTGGGCATGGAACCTGTCTTCGGTGGCACGAAGGCGGGTCTTGAAATCAGCCTCCGCCGCAGCGTGCTTGGACGCGAGTTCCTCCAGCTGAGAGGCGTGCTCCTCCTCATCAGACTCAGCCTTCATCGCCGCCTTCTTGAGCTGAAGCTGAAGGTCGATCTTGGCCGCGGATGACTTATCGAGGGCTGTTTGCATCTGCGCCTTCATCATCTCTTCCGATTCCGAAGCGCGTTGCAGAGCTTCATCGACGACGGTGCGCATTCGCTGCTCTGTCCGCTCCAGCGCGGCCCGGTGGTTCTTTTCAGCAAACTTCAGGGCGACGATCTCCTCTTCAGCCGCCGACAAGGAAGCCTTAAGGTCAACAATCTCGACGGCGGCCTTCTGTCGAGCCATCACGAGTTCGGCTCTCAGCTTGCTTTCAGCCTCACCCGCACCCGCGACCGACTCTGCGGCGAGGGAATTTTCTTCAACCTCCGCGAGCTGAGCACGGAGACCCGCCTCAGTGGCAGCAGCAGTTGTCTTGGCCTCGGATATTTTCGCCCTCCACTCGACGTCGATGGCAGCAAGCTTATCTTCGGCTTCGTCAAACTTAGCTGTGAGGTCGGCTTGATCGGCGGCTGCCTTTTGCTTCGCAGCCGATAATTGTGTCCTCAACCTTCGCTCGAAGTTCTGCTCCATGGAAAAGATGGTATCTTGCGCTTCATCCAGCTGATCCTGAAGTCTTGCCTCGTCGGCAGTCGCCTTGGCCTTCAACGCTGTGAATTTTTCTTTCCACTCCGTCTCAACCTGGTCCTTACCGTTGTCCTCGGCCTCGGCCAATCGAGACTGGAGTCGAGATTCAACCGCCTTTGCCTTTGCGTTAGCAGTCGCCAACTTCAGCTTCCACTCTGCCTCAAGTGACGAGAGTTGCTCGCGAGTCTCAACCAGATCGGTAATAAGTTCAGAAATGCGGGCTTGGGCTTTGTTCAAGCTGTGTCTGAGCTCATTCTCGATATCATCCCTGATTTTCTCCGCGGGCTTAGCTTCTGTCCGCACGGGTGATGGCGCAGCCGCCTTCAGACCCGGTCCGGATGCTTCAAGCTCGGCCTTTGCCTCCCTCAACTCGTTATCCAACCTCTTGATCTTCTTATTCGCCTGCGCGATGTGATTTTCAAACTCCTCCTCGGCTTCGGCAATCTGAGCGGCAGCTTTCTGTCTCGCGGCGTTGAGCTGCTTCCGCAGATTCGCATCAGCTTCTCTCTCCTGAACGGCCGACTTTTCGACCGCTTCATCCAGCTGTTCTTGGAGACGGACTTCCATGGCGGCCGCCCTAGACTTGGTCTCAGACAGTTTCGCCCTCCATTCCGCATCGCTCCTTGCGACATCGTCGCCGCTGGGAACTCGCGACATCACCGGCGATGACTCCGCCAACTCAGCTCTGAATCGAGCCTCAGTCATGGCATCCTTCGCGAGCTGCGACTCGATTTCCAGTCGTCGGATCTTATCTTTGGCTTCAGTGAGCTGTGACTCGAGAATACCCTTCTCGAGCATCACATCCGTCTGCAAGGACGCGGGAGTCGCTACGGGAGGCGACTGGTAAGCCATCATCGCGGGTGCAATCTTCTCCGACGTGGTGATTGATTCGCCCGTGAACAGGGGATTAGCCGCCTTTTGCGGCGTGGTGAGCTCCTCCTCGAGCTGCCGCTGCTGCTTCACCATGGCATCGACTTCGGCTTCCTTCAGAGAGAGTTGCTTGGTGAGTTCTTCGATGCGAGAGTCGGCTTCGTTCTGCGTCACCTTGACGAGTTTCTCCGCCGCGACGCGCGCCTGCTCGAGCTCGCTCACTTGCTGCTTGTGCTTGGCGACCAGCGTTTGCTCCCTCTTCGCTACCCGGGTACCGAGCTCGGTGACCGCCGCGGTTGTATCGCCGAGGTCAGTCTCGGCGGCTTGGAGACGTCTGTCGCGGACTTTGATCTCCGCGGTGGCATCCGCCAGCTGCGCCTCGAGGTCGTGAACAGTTCTCCGCAGGGCGGCGAGCTGTTCTGCGTGTTCCTCGTCGTCGAAGCCCCGCTGCGGCGTGAAGAAGGCGGCGGAGTCCGTGTCGCTAACCACCGATGTGGAGCCCGGCGTCTTCTCGACCGCCTTTTCTTGGAACCAGCGTGCGCGATCCTTCACCGACGCATTCTCTGGAGCGGTGGGAGGGGATGACTTAGAAGGCGCCGTGACCAGGTCTGGCGCATCCTCCCGAATCACGGGCCTCAACACGACAGCCTTGCCAACGCTGTCACGAGCTTCCTTGAGGTCACCCTGAAGCGTCTGAACCTCTGTTTCGAGCGCGGATATGCGCTCCTTGAGCGATGCAGACTCGACAGCAGCTGCCGAATTCCTCAGACGAAGCACCTCCTCTCCAGCCTCCCGCTTGGCGCGGGCGATGGAAGCCTTGTCCGCATCGATGCGNGCGGTNTCCAGAGCGGTTTTCGTGACGGAGAGCTGTTCGCGAAGCTTCTTCAGGTCAGCCAACGCGACATCACGCGCCTCGGACGCGGAATCGGCGCGTTCCTTGGACACCAACAGTGCAGTCTCCGCGGCGACCAGGCGCTCGCGCATCTCAACAAGGGCGGGCCCATTCTGACCCTCCGCATCGGTCGGCAACGATTTGGGGGTATTCGCCATAATATTCGTCTGTCGGACGACGTCATCGAGTCGAGCCTGCTGCTCGTCCAGTCGACGCTGCTGCTCGGCGCGGTCGGATTCAAACTCGCGAATGTCGGCGTCGAGCGTCTCCTCCGCCTGTTGAAGCGCCTCCAACCTGGCCATGTGCTCGGTGGCCATTCGATCCTCCTCACCGCGCAGGGCCTCAGCCGTGGCTGCGCATCTCTGATACTCCCCGTCGAGTTCGGCGGCGCGACCGCGCTCCTTAACCAGAGCCTCCGTGACTCGCTCCAGCTCGGTCACCGCTTCATCCCGGAGAACCGCGGCGTAGTTTGCCTTCTCCGTGAGATCCGCGATCTGCTTCGCGAGAGATTCCCCATTGACGGGGACGGCGGTGTGCGCGGTTATCACCTCCTGCTCCAGCGCAGCGCACGTCGCGTTCGCGGTGGCCAGAGCCATCTCAGCCTCAGCCTGTGAGGAGCGCGCTTCCATCAGCTCGTCTTTGAGAGCCCTGTTGACAGCCGAGGCAGCTTCCTTCGCTTGCACGGCCAACGCGAGCTTCTCGTCCGAGCGTTCCAGAGCCTTTCTCACAGTCTCATCAGCGGTCCTCTCCGCGCGTTGACGCGCCTGCGCGAGGTCGACGTCGAAGCGCTTTTTGAGCAGTTCAATCTCCTCCCTCGCGTGGGCTTGAGAGCGCGCGACAGCCTCCTCCGCGTTTTGCGCCGACTCCCGCAGTTTGCGCTCGTTCTCTTCAATGGCAGCCTGTGCCTCTTTCATCGCCTTGTCACGTGCGTCGTTCGCTGCCTGCACCTCCCTCGCGCACTGGGCCTTGAGCTGGTCGATGTCCATGGCGGCCTGACGCCGACCGGATCTGGCAGTCTCGGCGCGCTGCTCCGCCTGCGCCGTCTCCTCCCTCGCGGCGAGAACCGTAGCCCTCGCTGCGTCCAACGCCCTGGCGTGTTCGTCCCTCCGCCTCACCTCTGCGTCCATCATGGCCTGAACCTTGGCCTCGAGCGATCCCGCGGCGATGGCCTCCCTCGCGCCGAGTTCCTCTCGAACCGCCGCCTCCCGAGCTAAGGCCACCTCGCGGTCCGCCACAGCCTCATCCGCCTTGTATATCGCGGCGTTGAGGCGGTGTCTGAGTAACACGATCTCCTCCTCGGCCGCCTGCTGAGACGCCACGGCGACCATGGAACGCTGAAGGCTGGCGCGTGACTCCGCCTTTTGCGCCGCGAGGTCGGCTTCGAGCGCTTTGGCCTTTTCCCGCGTCGACGAGAGCTCAGCCCCCGCGTTGGCGGCGCGCTCCATCAGGGAGGAATTGTCCAGCTGTAGATCCTGTAACTCCTTCAGCACGTCGGCGACCGTCGCCGCGGCGGTAGCAGCCTCGATGGCGGCGGCCTGCGCCTGGGTCTCCCTCTCCGCCGCGGTGAGCTCCTTGCTCCGCCGCAATTCCTCCAGGTCCCTCTCCAACGACGCGATGTGCTTGTTGCAGGTGCCGATGATTTCGTTCCTCTCGTTCAAATCCGTCTGGAGCTCCTCGATCTTCACGGACTGTTCGACGTTGTTCTTCACCATGCTGTCGAGTCCCTGCAGCTGATCCTCGTCCAGTCCCGTGGCCACGGTCAGCTCCTCGATGCGCTTCTCCGCGTAAAACACCTTCATCTTCATGTTGGCGTTCGCCTTCGTGAGGTTGTGGATGAACTGCATCTGCTCCTGAGGGGTCAGGTCGATGGTGGCCTCGCCGACGTCGAGGTCTAATCCCCCATCGCCACCCGGATTCCGTCGGCTCGTGGACGCATGAACCGAGCCCAAGTCCCGTCCGGACCCACTCGGTTGAGACACTTGGCGGTCAGCCCCCATCTCTTTCGCGAACCTCTCCCTTTCCCCTACATTGAATCGACGCGCGCGCTCCTCCGCGTGCGCCAGGTCTGAATGACGCTTTGCTTCGGCGAATTTGTCGACAACATTCCGCGTCAGCTCCTCGGCCTTCCCCTCGACACCGGTGTTGACCTCGTCATCGTCGCTCATTTCCCCAGCTGGCCCTTTCAAAACCAAATCCCCGGTCGCCTCCCTGGCCGGCGGCGCCCGTCGGTAAANGGGTCGAGNGCCTCGGACGTTCACTCCTGACGACTCCTTCGATTCAGAAAGTGGCGACGGCTGGATGTACACGCCGTCACGCGCTTCCTTTTGCCGCGGACGGTATCCCGGGTCCAAAACTTTTGGTCCCGAAAGCTGTTCCGAGGAAAATCCAACGGTCCGGTGCCGATTCTTACCAGCACAATTGCCGAGCACCCGGGCTTCGCCATGGCGCACTCGAGACCCGAATGGGTCTCGCACACCGTCAGTGTCGACGACATGACGGCAGGAAGAAATCAATGGCGCAATATCCAGGACATCGTGCGTGTCACGTTCAAGGAGTTCCACGACGTGCTCCGGGCCCAGGGCGACGCAATTAAATCTCTCGAAAGGGCGATTGATTCCAAGGAGCTGGGCCGCGGCGGGTCCCGGTCCCAGCTGCCGGAGGTCGAGGCCGCCCTGCGTCAGCTGAAGCACATCTCCTCGGACATAGGGCACCAGCTCGACCTGAGGGCCACCAAGGCTGACGTTCACGCGGCGTTCAAGGCTCAGGAGGAACTCATGAGCAGGGAGCTGGCGCGCAAGGCGGATGCGGACGAGGTTGAGCGAAAGGTGAACGAGATGGACGCGCTCCTCGCCGAGTGCGTGGAAAAGGCCGGGGGAGGGGGCAGAGAAGGATTCGCGATCGCGCCGCGGACCAACTCTTTCGCGCCGGGGACCGCACGACCCAGCCTGGCCGCGCTGACCGGGGGCGGGGAGAGGAGCATGGAGGATTTGTGGGAGGCGATGTCGCGCAAGGCTGATTCGCACGACGTGGACGCGGCGCTGCGGAGCAAGGCCGACGCCACCTCGGTGAACAAGGCGCTGGAGAGGCTCGAGATCAGCCAGCTCGGCCTGGCGACGAAGGAGGAGGTGGCGGTGAAGAGCGACATGAAGGACGTCTGCGCGCTGGTGGACGTCAAGGTTGGCGTCGACGACGTCAACCACGCGCTCGCAGAGGTGAGCCGCGAGCTGGAGCTCAAGGCTTCGGCGGAGGATCTCGACGCGCACCTCAAGTCCCAGGCGCTGGTTAATCGCGGGCTGGTCGGGGAGAGCAGCTTGGGCCGGTGGATCTGGAAAAGCGGGCAGGTGAACAAGGGGAACGGGGTGCCGTGGAACGTGCAGAGCGTCAACACGGATCCGGTAAATTTCATTTGGGAGAGGGACAAGTCGTGCATCGTCACCGTCGCGCCGGGTCTGTACGAGGTGAACTTTGGGTTCTTCGTGAGGAAGAAACCCGCGATACAGCTCCTGGTGAACGGTGAACCCGTGCTCGCCGCGGTCAACTCGGCGAGCTACGTCCTTCACCACTCGTCGGGCAGGCTGACCAGCGTCGGGCGGCACCCCTCGGGGAACATCACCGGCCTGACCCTCATCGACTTCCTCGCGCTGCCGGCCAAGGCGAAGATCGCCATCACCTACAACGGCGAGCCGGGTGGAGAGGGGTTCCTTACCCTGAAGAAGCTGTGAGACAAGCTGTAGCATTAATGATAGCGCACCCTATACTAAACAGAGGACGCCAAATTGTTAGTATAGTCAGCTGTCAACTTCGAAGGGTTTGTCATTATTCACGAGCGGTATGGAGGCCCGTCTCAGCGAGATCGCCTCGGTGGCGGATCAGAAGGAGAGGACCGCCCAGTATCGGGATGTCGTCACCGAGTGCCTCGCCGGGGGAGGGAACGTGGAAGGCTTGAAGGCGATGGTGACGCACATGATGTCGGACGACGTCCCACTCGTGATCTCGAGACAGATCCTCCAGACCCTGTGTCAGGAGGTGGTGACGACGCTGCCGGCGGAGCAGCAGAAAGAGACGGCGGCGTTCGCGCTCGAGAAGATGAGCCCGCGCGTCATGTCCTTTGACGAGCAAGTCAGCGTGCTGCGAGAGGGTCTCTCGAAGCTGTACCAGAACGACGCGGAGTGGAGCCGCGCAGCCAAGATGCTCGCGGGAATCGACCTAGACAGCGGCACCAGGGTGCTCAGCGACGAGTACAAGCTGCGGAAGTGCGTGCAAATCGCCATGCTCTACCTCGAAGACGACGACGCAGTCAACGCGGATACTTTCATAAAGAAGGCATCGTTCCTTCTCTCGGCTTGCAAGGTGCGGGGACGAGATCCCGAGCGCCCCTCCTGCCAACTTTTCAAAGGGCCCGAGTCGACCGATGATTATCACAACCTTAACCACACTGAAGTGCATGGGCCGTTACGTCGTGCGCGTATAGTCGGGCAGCGTTACCCGCGTCGATGAATCGTCGACACGAACCGGCTGCGTTGCGACCGAGGGCCCGCGCCTGGATTACACATGCCTGTATGAGGTCGACTTTTCGGAACCCTCCGTCGTATCGACGTTTTACGTGAACCGACCATTGTCCGCTCGCTGACCCCCGCATCACGTACCTAATCTTTCCCAACAGGACGATACGCTCGAGTATCAGTTCAAGACGTGCTATGCGCGCATCCTCGACGGCAAGGGCAGATTCGTCGAGGCGGCTTTGCGATACTATGATCTCTCGCAGACAAAGATCGGGCTCGTGACGGGTGAGGGCAAGCAGGTGGGGGAGGCTGACCTCGCAGCGGCTCTCACCAACGCCATCACGTGCGCCATCTTGGCCGCCGCGGGCCCCCAGCGTAGCCGTGTGCTGACCACTCTNTACAAGGACGAGCGGTGCGCGCGGCTGCCCGTGTTTTCCCTCATGGAGAAGGTGTACCTCGAACGCATCCTCCGGAACGACGAGGTGCAGGCGTTCAGCGCGAACCTCAAGCCGCACCAGTTGGGCGTCGAGTCGGAGGACGGGATGAGCATCGTCAGCCGAGCCGTGATTGAGCACAACTTGCTGAGCGCCAGTAAGCTGTACAACAACATCATGGTCACGGACCTGGGTCAGCTCCTCGGGGTGGACCCGCGGCTTGCGGAGGAAACGGCGGCGAAGATGATTGGCGAGGAGCGCATGACTGGAAAAATCGACCAGGTGGACGGGCTCATCTACTTCCAGGATCCCAAAGACGCTTCCGCGGCGATGGTGCAGTTCGACGATCAGATCTTGGATGTGTGCAACCAGGTCAACGCGCTGATTGACCTAATGGACAAGAAAGGCATCTTGCCCGAGGATGCCTGATTTCAGAGCGCATCAAGTAGACACCAATCTTAGAATAGACGAAGAAAATAGAATCAATCGAACTTTTGCGCACAAAGAATACCTACAGCTACACGTACACGTCTGCGACACGGGTCTCTCGACCTCCTTAGACGATTTGCCAGTCAATGGGACCGCCGCCGTTTTTCTCGATGAATGTGTTCGCCTGCGAGAAGTGCTTGCACCCGTAGAAACCCCTGTGTGCGGAGAGGCCGGAGGGATGCGGGCACTTGAGGATGAGGTGCCCGGCGTCCTTGGCGATGAGACGCTCCTTCTCTTGGGCGTTCTTTCCCCAGAGCAGGAACACCAGTCCCTTGCGCTGCTTGGCCAGTGTTCGGATGGCGGCGTCTGTGAAGCTCTCCCAGCCCTTCTTCGAGTGGGAGTTGGCCTGATGCGCGCGCACCGTGAGGCTGGCGTTGAGCATGAGCACCCCTTGCGTCGACCACTTGTCTAGATCGCCGTGCGTCGGTTTCTTGCACCCCAGGTCCGTGCCGAGCTCCTTGTAGATGTTGTTCAGGCTCGACGGAACCTTCCACCCCTTGGGCACCGAGAAGCTCAGGCCCATCGCCTGGCCGTCGTCGTGGTACGGGTCCTGACCGAGGATGACAACCTTGACTTGCTCCATCGGGCACGTGTTAAAGGCACGAAAGATGTTGCCCGGCGCCGGAAACACCTTCTTCCCGGATCCCCACTCGCCGACGAGGAACTTCTTCAGGCCCGACCAGTACTGCTTGCCAAACTCGCCCTCCAGGGCCCCTCGCCACGTATCCTCCACGAGCAGGTCGTCCAGGTTGAGGGGCTCGCCCTTCGCCGCCGCCTCCTGCGCCACCTCCATCGCCTTGCGCTGCAGCGCCTTGCTAATCGCCACCTGCTTGTTCTGCTCCGCTCTCTTGCGCTGCGCATCGGGCAGGGTGGAGGAAGATCCGGGTGCCTTTTCGTCGGTTTTCGCCTCCACCTCCTTCGCGGGAGCCTCGTCCGCCGCCGCGGGGGCCTCCGCCGCGGGCTTGGCCTTCTTCGCGACGGGCGTGAAGAACGATTGGATCGTACGCTTCTCGTTCGCCATGTTGACCTCTCCGTGGCTCTCTTTCCTTGTGGCTCACCCTCGTCCACCTCCGCTTGCTTGTACAAGTATTTGACACGTCTGATTTTTGCGAATTCAAAATTTGACCGTTTCCGGTTTGAATTTGCCCATCATCGACCTCGCCTCCGTACACCGCCCAGACGTTATCGCGCCGCGGTCGACACCGAACGAACGCGCTGACGTGTTCCCTGCATCCGGGACGTCGAACGCGCGCATCTCAGCGGAGCGCGACGAAGGCTTCTTGGAGTAACCCGGCGCAAGAACCCGGTTGGTTCATCCGAGAGGAGGAAAAAAGCCCTCGTTCGTCGATTTGACCAGAGCGATAGGATGGCGCTCGACGCCTCCGCGCTTTCGGATCGCCAGTTCCGGCGCAAGGTGTTCGAGGAGCTTCAGAATGCGGGTACCATCGACGGACTGAAGGGAACCCTCAGATCTCGCCTCGTCGGCGTGCTCCAGCGACGCGACCCCGGCGTGTTCCAGGGCAGCGGCCCCGGCCCCGGCCAGCAGTCGCTGTGGCAGCGCGCGGCGAACAGCCTGTACGTGGAGTACCTTCATCACCAGAACTACGGCTACGCCCTGTCCGTGTTCCAGCCCGAATGCGGCTTGACGAACCAGCAGGTGATGACCAGGGATGAGCTCGCGCGCGTGCTCGGCCTCGGGCCCACGTCGTCGGTGGTGCAGTACATGCCCAAGCCGGATGAGCACGGCGCGGAGCCGCCGCTGCTGCTGGGCATCTTGCAGGCTCTCGCGGACGCGGGGGGCAGCGGCGCGCGTCGCGAGATCACCACCCAGACGGAGGACCACGGGGGTAACAGCTCCTTAGCCCTCAGGCTCGCACAGATTGACGAGATGCACGAACGCGCGGTTGAGTCTGAACGCGTCGCGCCGCTCAGGGACGCGGAGGAGCGCATGGCCTCCTTCCAGAGGGAGTGCGAGGACCGCATGAGGCACGAGATGGAGGAGCAGGTGAGGCGCGTGAGGGACCACGAGGTTGGCCAGGCCAGGCTCGAGGAGGCTGCCAAGCACCGCAGGCAGCTCGCGGAGGCGCGGGAGGAACTCGAGCGCGTTCACGCGGAGAGACTCCGGAAGCTTCGCGCGAGGGAGGAGAGCCAGCTGGAGCGCGTGAGGGCCGCCGAGTCCGCCCTGGAGCGTGCGGCGTACGATCACCGCCAGAGGCTCGCGTCAGAGCACGAGAAGCTGAGGGAGGCGAAGGAGGAGGCCCACCGCGAGGAGACGGAGCGCGCTGTGAACCGCGCCAGGGAGGAGGAGGACCTGAAGAGGCGCGATGCCGAGATCAAGTCCAAGGAGGGATCCTGGTCCATGAGGTACGCGGAACTGTCCGCCGAGGCTGAGGAACGTGCCCTGTCGCGACGCAGGGAGACTGAGACCGAGGCTGAGCGTCGCCTGGAGATGATCAAGACGGAAATGATGGCGCTCGAGGATGAGCGGGCAAAGCTCGAGCTCGACCGCGCGCAACACGCGGTGGAGATTGCCACCATCGCGCAGGCGCGCAGGGATGCCATGGAGCTGAAGAAGAAGCACGGCCAGCAGGCTACCGCGACAGAGATTCTCGCGCAGCAGCTCGATGACCTCAACGCGCAGCTCGACGTCGCGCGCAGGGCTCTCGCCAAGCGCGGCATCGCCCTCCCGGTTCCCAAGAATCTTGGCGGCGGCATCAAGATGGGCCTCACCTACGGGGACTCCCTCTCCTACACCGAAGAGGACAGCGCGGCGTATGCTCAGGTGGTGGCCGCTATGGAACGGGCCAAGTCGGAGGCTGACTTGGCGCGCAGGGAGCTCGCGGACATTCGCGGCGACTTCAACAAGCTCAAGAAGGAGCGAGTCACGTTGGTCCACGACAAGCACGCCGCCGTGCGCATGGCGGAGGACCTGAAGGTTAAGTACGAGCTCGCCAACAAGAGGGCCGAGGATGCGGTCAAAACCGCCCAGGAGGCCTGGGTCACCATCAACGAGCAAAAGCCAGCCTGGAAGAAGCTGTTGGACGATGAGAAGGACCGACGCGTGGCTGCGGAGGCTGCGTGCGGCGCGTACAGGACCGCGATGATGGCCCCGGGCGCGAGCGCCGCGGACCTCGGCCTGGAATCGATGCACGCCCTCCTACCGGAAAGGCTGCAAAATCTTCCGGAGCCGGGTGACGAGACGGCGGCGTCGACGGTCACCAAACTTCGACTTCAAAAGCTGGAGATGCAGCAGGAGAAGCAGCGCCAGGCCATCGCCGATCACGAGAGGCAAATGATGTTTGAGAAGCAACGGCAGCAGTACAAGGAGGCCATGGCCAAGACCGAGATTGAGGCCAAGAAGATGGAGGAGGAGGCGGCGCTCGAGGCCAAGTTCGCCAGGGCGAAGCTCGAGGCGCAAGAGAAGCACAAGGCGGAGCTGAAGGCCCAGACACCGACGGAGATTGAGACCGAGTACAGCGACGACGATTTTGAGATTGACGAGGAGAAATTCATCCCCTCGGATCCAATCGCGCAGGGCCTCAGATGGGGCATCGGCGGACTCACTGAGAAGGAGAAGGAGGAACTCAAGAACGCACCGCCGTTGCAAATCGAGGAAAAGGTCGAGGAGGAGCCCAAGGCCGCGGAGGAGCCCAAGGCTGCGGCGGAGGCGGAGCCGTCTCCCGCACCCAAATCTCCCGCGGCGGCTCCCGAATCGCCTGCAAAGTCACCGGCAAAGTCGCCCGCTGCCAGCCCCCGCCAGAGTCGCGGGAGCTCTCAGGGCAAGAAAAGCTCTCCAGGCGTTTCAGGCTCGGCTGAAATCGAGGAGTTCATCGAGGAAGAGGAGGAATTCGTGCCTGATGAGCTCGACGAGGTGGTGCCCGACGAGCTCGACGTTTCCATCCCTTACGACTCGGGCTCAAAGTCTCAGAACAACTCGAGTGATTCCGTGTTCTAGGTAATATACATACAACATCATACACGCCTATGATTCAGAGTCGTAGTCCGAGGAGTCAGATCCGACCTCGTCGTCGGAGTCCACCCCCCGATTGGCCCTCATGCCCGCGCTGCCGTCGCCGCCCCACAGAGCCGCGTACATCTCCCGCTCGCTTGAAGCGCCGTACCCAGCCTCAAAGGCTCTGCCAAGCCACCCCCTCTCTCCGGTGAAGCCCACCTCGCCTGCTCCGCCGTCCATAGCCCCCGTCGCCATGCCATCCGCACCCTCACCAAGAAACCTGTCGAACGATCTTCCCGAGATGGAGCACATCTCCGACATTCCGTCCATGTCGACCACCCTCTCGCGGCAACTGTCGTCGCACATGTGCGCGCGGCCCGTTCCCTCGCACACGAATATGTCCGCGCCGAATCTGCGATAGGAGCATCCGTTGGCGATGGAGCACGTGTGCCGGGATGCGGGGTCCGACCCGTCGCTCAGACCACGCTGCGCCCTCCACCGACTCACGTTCTCCGCGTCCGTCAGCGTGAGGAGGGCGTCGTCGTGCGTCTCGGGCGGTTGCGCCCTCTTCGCCGCCTGCATCTGCGCGTACAGGTGTCTCAGGTCGGGAGGTGCCGACGATGTGGTCAGCCTCAGCTCGCGTGCATCCTCCTGGAAGTACAGCGCGCGCCAGCTTCGCACCCCGGTAAGCTTCGGGTGTCCGAACCTCGAGCAGAAGCACCTGCGCCAGAGCGAGTCATCCGCGGTGGCGAAAGCCATCGCCTTACAAGTGGTTCCGACGCTCGTGAGGTCCTCGGGGGAGAGCCATCGCAGGATCTGCAGGGTCAGCTCCAGGGGGAGAGTGGCAAGTCCTTCCCTTCCGTCGTGTTGCTCCTCCCGGCGCCCGGCGTCGCGGACCACCCTCTTGGCGGACGGTTCCTCGTCGCGCCCCTCGTCGCGCTCCCTTTTCACGCCAGTGACCGCATCTCGCTTCACCTCCGCCTCGAACAGCTGCGCCTCGAGCTCGTCGGCGAAGTCGTCGTCTGATGAGTCGTCGTCTTCATCCTTGAAGGGTACGGGAGCGACAGCCACCGCCGCGGCCATCGATACCAACCCCAAAGCGCGTCGCCCCGGGGCTCTCTCTCGTGTGAACTTCGTCCCGACTCGACGCTTGGAGCTGTCGAAGTTCGAGCTGACAATCCCTCCGATTTGGCTGGTATCGGCCAAAACGTATGAGTTTCAGTCAGCAGTCTCGCTCAAGTAGGGTTTTTAGCGAGGCGGCGGAAAAAAAGAGTTTTGAAGGTGGGCGCCCTCCCTTCGCGGCCCTTTTCCAACCGCGCGGGCGTCGCATCGAGCGTCAGCCGAGCGTATATACACTGCGCCGCACATATACTGCGAGCGTGTAACGAAATATGAGTGCATCTACTTGTGTGCTCGTGGAGATGGGCGAGGAGGACCCGATCATCTCCGTCGCCCAGTTGGTGGCGGGCCTGATCGGCGATGCCGACGGCAAGGTCGTGAAGGAGTGCGAGTCCCTGCTCGAGGCCGGCAAATTCACCGAGGTCGTGTCCAAGATCATGGCCCACGGCGGTAAGCTGTTCGCCGACGCCCCTGAGAAGGATCTCGAGGCTGCGGTCCTCATCATCGGTGGCCTCGCCCAGAGGCTCTCGCCCGCGGACGCCGCCAAGTGCGTCGACCAGCTCGTCGCCGCGGCGCTCGCCGGCACGGATCGCGGCTCCCTTCGCGCCGCGACCCTGTTCCAGCTGTACAACATGACCACCGACGCCAAGGCTCGCTTCCCCATCCTGAAGAAGATCCTCGCCTACGTGAGGGAGGCCAAGCTCGCCGAGCTCGTCGCGCCCATCTCGCACCACGTCGAGGACAACTACAAGTCCTGGAACCTCGACGCCGCGGAGACCCGGGCGGTGCTCAGCGAAGTCTTCACCATGCTCGCCGAGACCTCCGGCAACCCCGATCCCAACTCCACCGAGGCCAAGCGCATCCTCGACCTGCAGCTCCAGTTCCTCTCCACCTTCGCGGCGGGTGACAAGCTCGACGCCAAGGGCGAGGAGGTTGCCAAGGCGGTGGTGACCGCGTTCGTGAAGGCGACGGACATGACGTTCAGGTGCGACCTGCTGGGGTCCCCCGCGGTGCAGGCGCTCGAGGGTACCAAGTCCTCCGGAGCCCTCAAGCTGCTCACGACGATGCTCACCGGGAACGGAGTCGCCGATTTCACCGCGTTTGCCAAGTCCAACGGGGCCGTGTTCAAGGATCTCGGCCTGGAGGAGGCGGAGTGCATGGGCAAGATGAAGCTCCTGGCGCTGTGCGCGCTCGCGGAGAAGAGCGCTGAGGGTGAGTTCACGTACGCGCAGGTCGCCGAGGCTCTTCAGTGCGGCGAGGGTGAGGTTGAGAGTTGGATCGTCAGGGCGGTTGGCGCCAGGCTCGTGGAGGCCAAGATGGACCAGGTGCGCGGCGTGGCGGTGGTGACCAGGGTCAACCACCGGGTATTTGGCGACGATCAGTGGAAGGACCTCAAGACCAAGCTCGCGAGCTGGAGGGAGAACCTGGAGGCGGTGGCCAACATGTCCGCGCCGCAGGCAATCGAGGCTTAAAGTAGACAAGACAATTTTATCACAGCGTAGTTGCAAACCATGAGGCGACTCGTCGTTCGATTCCGTCGTAAAGAATATTCTATCTAGGTCAGGCATCAACCCGACCAAACAATCGCGACGCCGTTCTTATCGGCCGTCACTAGCCCGCTCTGAGACCACGCGCAAGTGGCCACTGCGACGTCGTGCCCGCGCAGGGTAACCTTGAGTCCGCCGTCGTTTACGTTCCACACAAACACGCCACCGTCAGCTCCACCCGCGACCACATGACGTCCGTCAGGCGCAACACACGGATTCGCCCATTGCGTACCGCTGCGGTAACCGCTCGCCTTGAGAGTACGGACCACATCGCCCCGACCGCTCCGCAAATCAACAAGCTTGAGCGTGTTGTCGCGACTGCTCGTGATGAACTGGCTGCGATTTGTCGGCATCATCGTAACCGCCGTCACGTGCTGCGAATGCCCTCGAACCTCCACGGGATCGCACGCTGCTCCGGGTTTTTGCCTGAGATCCCAGATCCTCGCCGCACCGTCGTAGTGACCACTGATGACAACCGCCGCGCTTTCGCCGTACGTCACCGAGTTGCAGTTGCTCGCGCACATGATGCTCGCCTTGCAGAAACCTCGCTCAAGATCCCAGACCTTTATAGTGCGATCGTGAGAGCACGACACTGCTCGAGCGTAGTTCCATGGACAGAACTTGGCGGACACGACCTTTTCAGCGTGGCCGGTGAGGGTGTGCCGCGTCCTGCCCGTGGTGGCGTCCCAGAGACGCACCGCTCGATCCGTCCCGGCTCCGAGGACCATCAGGACCGATCCCGCCCCGCCGCCGTCGCCGCCGGAAAAGTCAACATCGAGCATAGCCCCGGTGGAACCCGTCAGTCGTTCAGGGCCCGTCGGGTTCCCGGACCCGGCATCAAACAGCGCCACGGTCCTGTCGTCCCCGGCGGTGGCCAGCACGTCGCCTCCTGGAGTGAACGCCACGCGATGCGTGCCTCCGACGTTGGCTCGGATGGCGAGACGTTTGCGCGCGGGGAAATATCCACTTCCAAAAGCGTTCGCTCCACCCACCGCGCCGGTGAGCGAAGACATGCTCTCCGCGGACGCGGCGGATAGGTCCGACGCCATCGCCCTCATCTCCGCCGACTTTTTCTGTCGCTGCAGGTTGTCGTAAAGGTCGTTGATCTCGTTCATCTTCTCCGCCTCCGCCATCTTCAGCTGCATCAGCCTCTCGACTAGCGATGCGTTCTCAGCCTTCATCGCCTCGGCCTTCGCTACGGCCTCGTTCCGTGCCGACAGCCTCGCCTCCGCCTCGGATGTCGCCGCCGCCGCCGCGGTTCGAGACTCCTCCAGGGCAGCCTCCAGCTCTGAACCGCGCTCGCGAGCCTCGTCACGCTCGCGCTCGGCGACCGCGAGTGCGTCTTTGGCGGTCACCAACTCTTGCTCAGCCTTTGCCTGTTGCTCCTTCGCCGCGATGACTTGCTGAGAGCTCTCCGCGTGCTGTTTGTAGCTCGCCGCGAGCTCGGTTTGAAGCTCGGAGATGCGTGCCGACTGGTCCTTCACCGCGGTCCCCTTGGCCGCCGCCTCGTTCGCTACCTTGAGGTCAGCCTCCATCTTCTCCTTATCCTCGCTCAGCTCCGCGCACCGCCGGTTGAGCATGGCCACGCGCTCCTGCAGAACCCGAGCCTGACGTTGCGCCCCCGCATGAGCCTCGAACACGGCTTTGAATGCGTCCACCTCGACCCTGTTGCGAGCTTGGAGCTTCGCCAGCAGGGTGGCCGCCGAGTCGCCGCTCGGTGAAGTGTCCATGGCCGTCGACGACCTCCCCAAGGAAAAAAGGGTCCCTCCCCGTGAGAAGGGGGGAGCGCCCCGAGGTGTGCGGCAAAAAGTCGCCGAGCTTCTGCGCTCTGATGTCAGATCTCCTTGCGCCCGAACCACTTCCCACAGTCGATTCGATGCCGACAATTCAGCAGGTCGAGGAGACCCTGCGATCCGCGTTAGAGGCGGAAGACGTCTCGGTCGTTGACATCTCTGGAGAGTAAGGCAATCCCTCGTCTGCAGTTCCGCGCATCTCCCCGAGTTACTGTTCACGTCTTTCCTAACCTTCTCTCCATTGCGCTTCTCTTGACCCTTACCATGGCTGCGGATCGTCCTTCGAGGTGTCCGTGGTGAGCAAACAGTTCGAAGGGAAGGCCTTACTGGCTCGTCACCGCCTCGTGAATGGGGCATTGGCTGGAATGATGGGGGACATCCACGCTCTGTCCATCAAGGGGGCAAAGACGCCGGCCCAGGCCGCTGCGCAGTGATGTCTACGGAACAAGGGGTGGGGTCGAGAGGGCGTGACGATTAAGAAACGGTGAATCCTTTCCATAATATGCTATAGTTGCAGCATCACAAGTGATACGTGTGCACCTCGCAGTTCTTCAGGCTCCTGTGCCCGCCGGTCAGGTGTTTGAAAAACGTCGAGTGCCCAAACACGACGAAAACCTTCTCGTCTCGACTGGTCAGCCAGCTGCGAAACCTCTCGACGCGGTCGATGAATTTTTGACTCGGCTCGTGCGACGAGAACTGCTGACGCTCCGCGTCATTCGGTCTGTGCTGTTGGTTGTACCACCAGACGTCGCCAGGAAGCCGAGACAATCCCCCGGCGAGGAGCGGAAATTCGTTGATGAGAACACCCTTGCACCGACCGATATCACCCGACGTGCTCAGCTTCTCCGAGAGATGATGGCTGACGAACACCTTGTCGCCCCACGCCATCATCTCAGCCTGGTCGAAATCGCTATCGCACGGCGAAGCCCCGTTGGCATCCGGCGCGAGCTCACCGAGATCCGACCCGACGGTTCGCAGGGGCTCGCGAGTTGGCGCCGGGGTCCTCTCCTCGCCGTAGCCGTTGGCTAGCGCCGAGGGAAACCTTCCGCCACTCACCGCGCCAGCATCCCTCGAGCCCGGCTCATCGATTTCGTCGATCCTGTTCGGTGCGGGCGTGGTGCCCACCATCGGATCACCGTCCAGGTATCCATTTTCGTCACTCGCGCGCGACGTCCCCGCGCCGCTCGGCAACCCTCCGCTGGACAGCCTGCTCCTGCGCCGTCCGGAAGGTGGCAGACCACTCCCGGTCTTCTGATGAGAGGCCATGCCGTTCGCCGCCTCTCGCATCGCCGCCCCCTTTCTCTTCTGCGCCGCCTTCACCTGCAGGCTGGCTTTGTACCCGTACACACACGTCTCCATGGCCCGAGTGAGCGGAGACGTCACCCACACCGCATCCTTGGGCAGCTTAGCCAGGAAAGATCCAAGCGCCGTCGCCTGGTTCCTGCCGAGCTTGGTCAGGGGAGCGTCGAATATGTTGGGCTCGTTCCAAGTACCGGGCCCGCTGATCGCCTCGTTGTACGTGCTCTGCCCGTGCCTCACCAGATGCACCGTCTTCCGACCCTTCGCGAAGATTGGAAATAGCCGTTGCGACTTGGGCACCTCCGCGGCAACCTCCTCCACGCTGCTCGGCAGGCCGCTGTGTCCGTCGGACATGGTGCTCTCGGTCCGCCCGAGCTGGTTCTTGAGTTGATGCCCGGGTGACATGATGTACTGGGACCCGCCGAGCTCACCGGGGCTCAGCGTGATGTCGTCGCCCCCGAGGCTCTCCACCCGGCGGTGGCGCGGCGTGTCGTGAACCGCAGACGGCGCCTGCGCGGCGTCGCGGGTGTCGAAGAGATCTTCCTCATCCTTCCCACCGTTCTTTGGGGACGTCGAGCGCAGCAATGCATCGCCGCGTGATAAGCTGCGCGAGGGCGGACGCGGGGGAGAGGGCGGGTGGCGGTCAGCACGATGCGCGGAGCGTACGGCGAACCGGTGGGATAAAATTTTCAAAAGTCGGGTTGAATTTTTGTTAGCGGCGTTTCCAAGGGGATGCGCCGCAGCAGCCGGGGGTTCGCCCCGGATAGTAAGCTCACCTATCGCGCTCCTCGGAATCGATGTGTAACGTATCGAAGGATCTATTTCGCATGATGTTGAATCCACCTGGGGGAAGAGAACGGGGCGTTCGTTCGGTCAGTCCGAGCCGGATCCCCTCGATCGAGGGCTGAAAGTGTGCACCCAGATTTCGCTTGAACGTTCGTGAAGGAGATTGGGGCGCGACGCGCGCCTGGCTGTCGTCGGGAAGGGTATCTCGGGCCTCGAGGGACGAATTGAGGTATGTTTGACTCACCTGGGGTCACGCCCGGCGTGTGGCGCGGGGGCGAGTTGTGTGCGTCGTCGTCGCAGTGCGCCCTGGCACCGCCCCTTGACTCGTGCGAGGGGTACCCAACGGGAGGTCGTGGTGTTTCCTCCATCGGGTCCGTCTCCTCGCGCGGGCGCTTGCAGCCGAGGGATGATCGGTGCGAGCCCATGGTACCCGGTGGAGTTCACGCTGCGCCGATCTCCTCCGGTTCGTCGGGCGATATCCACCTCTCGTTGGACGGGTGCGCGTCCCCGGTCTCCGCGTCCGCGTCGTAAAATGTTGAAACCGCAGTGGGGCTCCGGTCTCAAAAATTGTCACACGAGCTGTGTTTCGCCCTGTTTGAACCGGCAATCTCCAGTTCGCAACCGTCGCTTGTGGGTCATTTCACTTCGTTGCCGTCACGAAGCGTCGGCAGTTCAGGGCGCCCGCTCGCGTGCAGACGGCGCGGTGAACTCCGACACAAAGGTCGTGGTCTCCTTCGAACCGCTCGTCATGACGACTCGTGCGGCCCTTCGAGCCGCGTTCGGCGCGGTCAAACCCGGTTCGGCGACTCGGCTCGCGTGGGGATCCGGCGTCCGCGCAACCCCCGCGAGATTCGCCCCGAAGTCCCTCGATCGCAGGTGGAAGGGCGACGACGCGTCTCCTGGTGGGGGTTTCGACTCCATGCGCGGATTGCCGGAGATGCGCACTCCGATCATGGAGGAACAGGCCATCCCAGCCACTGAGGATGAGCTCGCCAAGCGAAGGGCGGCTGCGTTGCGTGCATGGCTGGAGAGGGAGATGGGCACCGAGCGAGCCGCGCTCACCGCGCTGCTCGCCAAGCACGGCGTGAAGATGAAGGTGGGTCTGTCCACGACGCGGACTTCTCGTCTCATTTGACACGACAAACCAAGATCCAATCGATCCACCTCCTGTTTTCGACACCTCGTTCCAACATCTGACGCATCGAACCTTCCGTTCCCGCAACTCGCAGGGTGGCGCCGAGGAGGCCAAGGCATTTGTGGACGAGCTCCTGCGGTGGAAGGCTGAAGGAGTGGTGGGAAACGTCGAGGGGGAGAAATGACACGCACTTGATTAGCGGCGGATAGCACAAGTGTAGACATTAGCTCGTATTTATTTGGGAATCGTATTGTCTCTGCAGAGGGTCTCGTTCACCTCACTGCGTGCCATTTTCGTGCTTGCCGTTGTTGTCTGTCGCCGAACCGAAACTTATATTTTCAAACAACGAATGCATCAGAGGTACCGCCGCTGAGCGGGCGGTGCCACGAGTCATGACCTCTGTCGATGAGGACGCGGAGATAGGCGCCGCGATAGGCGTTGCCACGTCTGCGGGCGAGTTACTGGCGCTCCGCGACGACCTCAGTGAGAAAGAGCTCGAGCTCCTCGAAATGCAGCAGAGCTTCGCCGCGCTCGTGGCGAAGCACGACGAGGTCAAGGCCCAGCTGAAGACGGCGTCGCGGTTCAAGGAGGACTCCGCGAATATCCTGCAGAGTGCGGTCAAGTTCAAGGAGGAGGCACAGATAACCGCCAAGAATGCGACGCAACGCGCCGACAAGCTGCAGGCTGACCTTAAGGCTACGCGAGAAGCTGCTGCATCGGCCAAGACGAGGGCAACGCACTACAAGGAGAAGTGCGAGGCTGAAGTCGAGCGCGCTGCCGCAGCCGAGAGCGCGGCCGCGGCGTTGCGTACCGAACTCGAGACGGCGAAAAAGTCGGCGAGCGCAAAGGTAGCCGAGCTCAAGAGGAAGCTGGACTCGCAGAGCGCGGAGGTGATACCGAAGAAGGACCACGAGCTCAGGTTGCGCGAGAGCGCAGAGGCGGAGGCGAGGCTCTCCGCGGAGTTGGCAAAGTTTAAGGAGTCGGCAGGTGACGTAGAGACGAACCTCAGGGATGAACTTTCACGCACACGAGATGAGCTAGCGGCGGCGCTGGCGGAAGGGAAGGCGTCGCGTGAGAAGATGAAAAGTAAAGCCACGATGGGAGACACATCCGGACAGCTCCTCGCCACGGTGCAGAGGATGGCCAGGGAACAAATCGAGGCCGCCCGAGAGGAGGTGAGTAGGGCGTACGAAGTGGCAAAATCGAGAGAGAAGGAGGCGCAGGATGCTCGGCAGAAAGTTGAAAGTCTGCAGCAGTCGCACGCCGTCCTCAAGGCGACAATGGACCAACTTCGCGAACGCGTAGATGACACAAAACGTCACGCGGAGACGAGGACCGAAGCGGCGACACGGCACAAGGCGACATCACGTGATCTCCGTAAGCAGCTAGCGGAAGTTCACGCTACTTTGGCTGATGCTCAGGCTGAGCTCAGGTCGAGTCGGAGGGGCGAGACGAGAGACACAAGACACAGCGGCGTTTCAGTCTCTTCCAATCTCATTGGAGCCGCAGAGGAGGCGACCTCCGTGCTGTCCGCCGCGCTCAGACAATGCTTCGAATCCGGATCCAATTCGCAGCTCGTCAATCAGTGGATGGACGCTGGCGGCCGGAAGGACGACAAAGGTGCGTCGGTACTTCTCGCGGTGGCGCATCGTGCGGCTGGTGCGCTGGTGACGGCAACGTCGCGCGCTTCAGATGCTGAGTACGCGGCAGAACACGCCATGCACAGTCTAGAAGATACGCAGCTCGAGCTGAATGCTGTGCAGGCTGAGCGAGATGCCGCTCGAGCTGCAGCATCTGCTTCGGATGAGCGGGCGAACCGGAGCAATGAGGAGTTGAGAGATGCGCTGAATCGTCTGCGAGACTCGGACAAGAAAACGCAAAAGCTGGACGAGGTCATCAGGCGGCTGGCGTCACGCAGCTAGCTAGGAGGTGGACGTCTACAATATCAATTCTAGGTTCTATTAGGTCATTTCGCGTCGTGTCATCTCTTCATTCATCCCGACAAAACACTCTGGCCGATCGAGTCTTGTGTGTTTGTAATTTCTTCCACTTCCAGGATCGGTTCGCTTTTCCTGCGGGAACGCCCCTCCCATTGGTACGCGTCCCGTGGTGAATCCGAGCCCTCTCGCTTTCGTCTGTTAGAGAAGGGATCGGGTGCGTACTCACCACCTGCACTCGCCCCAGAAGCTGCCGACCTCAAGTTGGGCTGATGGGTCGGAGTACCGGTGAGGGATGATTTAACTTTTCCCCAGTCTTCATCGTCTGAGTGAACATCCCGCTTAGGACTTGGAATCATCGTTGGAGCCAATTCATCTTCTGAGTGAACATCCCGCTTAGGACTTGGAATCATCGTTGGAGCCAATTCGGAATCAGAGTCGCCAGAGTCGCCCAGGCCATCATCACACTCCTTTTTGTCGTCCATGTCGCTCGTCAGGTCAATATCTCGGCCATTCGTGCGTCGATCCTTCGCGTTCCTTCTGCCCGGAGCGTCAGTTGCTTCATCCAGTTTCCCGTAAAAACGTTCCGGCGGGATACCCTCGCGACTGCCTATCGCCGCAGATCGGGTGTGTGCGTCATTTCTGCGTGGTAGCTTCTGCTCAAGTCCATAATCGATGACCACACGGTCGCGTTCCTGCTCACGTGATCGCTCCTTTCTCTTCTCTTCCTTCGCGGCAGCTGCACGTTGGCGCCTTCGCGACACAACTTCTTCCGCATCACTCACAACCACCCTCCGCGATGTGATCATATCTTTCACCTGTTCCATCACCCCCTCGATTGCTCTGATCCGATTGTTTCGTTCGTCGTTGGATTTCCTATCAGCCGACCCACTGAGCTCCGGTATGGCAGTCTTCAGCTCTTCCAGAATCATCAACATGATTTGGGGGCGAGCCACCATGCTCTCCTCGGATACGAACCAGTCCCTTCGGAGGAAATCCTGCGGCAAAGCGGATGACGAAGGACACGAGTCGTTGCGAAATGCGGCCGCGATCTCTTCCTTAGTCAGCTGCTTCGGCATCTTCATGGCGAACCTGTTCAAATATTCGAGCAGAAACACTCCGCAGTCGCTTCCGTTGCTCTGCTGAGGGACCTTCAGCCTGTAGTGAGGCATATCCTTGGCGTTGAAGTGAAGCAAGGAATCCTCGGCATCTGTGTGTTTGTCAGCTTCCTTGGGATTGACTCGCAACCATTCCATAGCGAGATACTTGCGCAACTCAGCGGTCGTTCTCTTAGTGTTGTGACCACCGCTCATGGAATCGAGATGCAGAAGAGTGGGCTCAGTGCCGGAGTCATCATAACTGTTGTCCAACAAGGAAATAGAACCGTTCTTCTGTTTTCCGGGATGGCAGAGGATAACAAGACTCCAGTGCGAACTTGCATGAATGGGGAAGAACACGAAATCCTTCTTGAAGATGTCAACTCCCCTCGTCCACTTGCTGACACGGTCGTGCGCCGCCTTTTGTTTCTCCCAAGCAGTGTCCCCAAATTCATTCATTCGGTCGGCATTCGACAACTTCTCGAAGAAGAACGAGTTGAACACATGGCAGCGGTCGCGATCCTCTTGCTTCATCTCCTCAAGCCACAACTTTTTGATGCGAAACTCAATTACGCTGTCGTTCAAAAACTCGTTGTCTTCGAGTGTGAGGAGATCGCGTGATGTCACCTCCACGGTGCCAGTCCCTTTTTGCCCTCCTGCACGACCTTTCCTCGGGGATCCCCGGGTTTTAGCTTCTCGAGGATAGATGGTCGATATCTCGCCAATCTTCTGCGCGACATTGAGATGGACAGTCGAACGAGTCGGTCGACTGGACACGCGGAAAGAAGGTTCGAATTGAGGACCTCTGAGTTCTCCGCTGCCATCTTCCTCTTCGTTGTCTGAATCAAGGATCTCGATGGTCTCCGGCTTTGCGTTTGCGGCAGATTTCCTTCTATTTCTCGTCGTTGCGCCAGGGGACAAGATGTGTGCCGCCTGCTGCTGAGCCCTGTTGGTTTCGTTTGACAGCCGTCCGGGCCGCCTATCGTCGGGAACCCACTCCGTATCACCTCCCATCGGACGATGGAAAATGCTCTTACGGGGATCCACTCCCAAACCCGGGTACGAAGAGGGCTTGGTCCCAGATCCCTTCGCCGACCTTTGCATCACCTGCTCGAACACGTTTCTCTTCGGCGCCGGGGATGGATCAGCACCTTGAGCTTGAGCAGCAGCAAGCATATGTTTTCCGCGTCTTCCCCCCTTCTGAGGCACAAAGCGATAATTGTGGTGCTGTTGCTTCCGGTGTTCATCGAGCTGTTTCTGCACCGATGCTTTATGCGCGCTCATGGTACGCCGGGGTCGCCCACTCCCATTCTCAACTTCAACTTCATCCACAAAGTCGAAGGGCGAGGTATTGTCCTGTGGTCGCGTACCTCGAGTCTCCGCTGCCCCGGGTGTCCTCGCCGCGCGCTCTCTGTCAATCTCGTTCTCTCGTTCCTTGAGGGGAATCAATTCTTTCAAGAGCTCGATGCGATCTCTCAGTCGATTGCCTCCGTCGATAGCCAAGTTCGATACCGTCGATAGCGATTTCTCGTGCTGTGTCAACTGCTTCTGCAGCTCCTCCACGCTCAGCGGAATGTACTTGTCGTACAGGTCGTGAGAGTCAGTCCTGTCGAAACTAGCTTGCTGGACCTCCTCGAAGCTTTTCTCGAGAGAAACTTTCTTGATGGTATGCAACTGGTCGTCTTCTTCGAGATCCCTTGACCTGGGCGCCATCGCGATCTGGAAAAGAGCCCGCGAAGATCGCCCCTTCTTCGGCACCGTCAACCGATATCACTGAGGTGCGAGGGTTCAGCCGAGCATGCTG
>JGI20151J14362_10000485_pt1 | contig 28979 bp, 28 predicted proteins | sample COG_01_FD_14362 | JGI IMG/M metagenome (IMG submission 14362)
TTGTAAATGCCGGAACCCAACTTGCCCGCATTGAATCCCCTGGCGATGTATTGTCACTTGAGTTGTTACTTTCATTTGCCCTATTAGGCATATTTCCGATTCTTGCAAAGAAGACACTGATCTACATTCGAAAGAAAAAACATGAAAGCCTCGACATTATCGAGGCTGAGAATGATGCAGAGTAGACCGAAAAAATTTGATCGTAACTTAATCGTTATCGGTGCTGGCTCAGCCGGTCTAGTGTCAGCACTGATAGCTGCCGCTGTAAATGCAAAAGTCACACTGATAGAAAAACATAAAATGGGTGGCGATTGTTTAAACACAGGTTGCGTCCCTTCCAAAGCATTAATTAAGTCTGCCAAGGTTGCATCGCTGATCAAACGCTCCAATGAATTTGGTATTAATGTACCTGAGTCAAATGTCGATTTTGCTGCCGTAATGGAGCGTGTTCAGTCGGTCATCTCTAAAATAGAACCTCATGACTCTGTGGAGCGCTTTGAAAACCTAGGTGTGGAATGTATTCAGGGACAAGCAAAAATAAAGTCCCCCTGGACCGTAGAGGTAAACGGAAAAATACTAAGCACGCGTAACATTATCATTGCAACAGGTGCTCGCCCATTTGTGCCTCCTATTAAAGGCATCGACCAAGTAGATTACCTAACTTCAGATAATCTTTGGGGTATTCGTGAGTTACCTAAACATTTAGTCGTATTGGGTGGCGGACCTATCGGTTGCGAACTGACTCAGGCCTTTGCACGTTTAGGTAGCCAAGTAACACAAGTTGAAATGTTACCGCGGATAATGATCCGAGAAGATGAAGAAATTGCATCTATGGTAACAAAACGATTTCAAGAAGAAGGAGTTGATATTCGTACAGAGCATATCGCGAAAGAAGTTGTGATTAGAGATAATCGGAAATATCTTATTTGCGAACATGACAACAAAACTATTGAGATAGAGTTTGATGAAATCCTTGTTGCCGTCGGTCGCGCTGCAAATACCAGTGGTTTTGGTTTGGAAGAACTTGGTGTTGAATTGAATCTAAACAAAACAATCCGTGTTAATGAAAAGTTACAAACTTCTTTACCAAATATATATGCTTGCGGTGATGTTGCCGGCCCCTATCAGTTTACTCACACTGCGGCACATCAAGCCTGGTATGCCACAGTCAATGCGCTATTTGGGAAATTCAAATCATTTAAAGTTGATTATTCTGTAATCCCTTGGGCAACTTTTACTGATCCCGAAGTCGCACGCGTTGGTTTGAATGAACAAGATGCAAAAGAAAAAGGTATCCCATATGAAGTAACCTCTTATGGCATTGATGATTTAGATCGCGCCATAACAGAAGGTGAAGATCATGGTGTTGTTAAAGTGCTTACCGTTCCAGGTAAAGATAAAATACTAGGTGTGACTATTATTGGCGATCATGCTGGTGAATTAATAACCGAATATATTACTGCCATGAAAAATGGCTTCGGGATGAACAAGATACTGGGCACGATTCATATCTATCCAACATTTTCAGAGGCGAATAAATTTGCTGCCGGTGTATGGAAAAAAGCCAATGCACCACAAACCTTATTAAGACTGGTTGGAAAATATCACCGTTGGATGCGCAGTTAATCTCTAGATAACAAAGTCGCGTATTACCTCTACTTTTGACTTACCAGTACCGGCCTCCATCTCATCCGGTATATCTTTCCCAACAATAACGGCCTCACGTTTAGCAATCTGCTCAAACCAGCGCGTTAAATGCGGCAAGTCCTCAATTGATAGACCAGACCATTTATGTCCGCTAACCCATGGCCAGGTTGCAATATCAGCAATTGAATAATCACCAGCGAGATATTCATTATCTGCAAGTCGTTCATTTAATACTTCGTACAAGCGTGTGCATTCCTTCTGATAACGTTCAATGGCATAGGGAATCTTCTCAGGCGCATAGCGATGAAATACATTAGCCTGCCCTTGCATAGGCCCTACACCACCCATTTGGAACATCAGCCACTGCATAACTAGAGATCGCCCTTTTGTATCCTGAGGCATGAATTGTCCTGTTTTTTCAGCGAGATAAACTAATATTGCTCCTGATTCAAAAACCACAAAATCTTCACAATCACGATCGACTATCGTTGGAATCCGTCCATTTGGGTTTAATTTAAGATACCAGTCTTCTTTTTGTTGTTTAGCTCCCAGGTCAATACGATGCGTGGTGTATTCCAATCCCATTTCTTCCAATGCAATCGTTACTTTATGGCCATTTGGTGTGGCGGCTGTAAAAAGTTCTATCATATTTGCCTATTATCCTTATTAAAATATTCAACTACAGAAGTTGGCGTAATTACGTTAGTCTTCCCCAAAAATAATGAGAACGCAATATCATGAATAATTACGACTACGACTTATTTGTTATTGGTGCTGGCTCCGGCGGCGTACGGGCGGCTCGCATGTCGGCTTCCTATGGTGCAAGAGTGGGTATAGCTGAAGACCGTTATCTTGGAGGAACCTGCGTAAATGTAGGTTGTGTACCAAAAAAACTCTTCGTCTACGCCTCCCATGTATCTGAAGAGATACACAATGCCAAAGGCTTTGGTTGGGATATAGATCATACCTCATTTGATTGGTCAAAATTGATAAAAAATAAAAATACCGAAATACAACGGTTAAACGGTGTCTATAAAAATCTACTTGATGGAACAGGTGTCGAAACTATAAACGGCAGAGCAACAATATTAGACGCACATACCGTTGAAATAAAAGGTTCTCAATACACCGCTGAGAAAATATTAATCGCTACGGGCGGTTGGCCAAGCGTGCCTGAGATTCCCGGTAAGGAGTATATTATTTCATCAAACGAAGCCTTCTTTCTTGAATCACTACCGAAAAAGATCATTATTGTTGGTGGCGGTTATATCGCCGTTGAATTTTCTGGTATTTTCAATGGTCTGGGGGTGGACACCACTCTGCTTTATCGCGGGCCGCTATTCTTACGCGGTTTTGACCATGACCTGCGCACGACGCTCGCAGAAGAAATGCAGAAGAAAGGCATTACCATTAATTTTAATTCAAATATAAAACAGATTAATAAAACAAATGATAATTTAATCGCAACGCTTGAAGATGACACGCAACTTGAAGCGGGACAAATTATGTATGCCACAGGTCGTAAACCGATGACTGAAAATCTGGGTTTGGAAAAAGTCGGCATCGAACTGAATGAAAAAAATGCCATCAAGGTCAATGATGATTATCAAACCAATGTGCCCTCAATCTATGCCATAGGTGACGTTACTGATCGCGTTAATCTGACACCCGTCGCATTAGCTGAAGGAATGGTATTAGCCAAACGCTTCTTTGCCAATGAACATAAGTCTGTTGATTACTCTGATATCCCTACCTGTGTTTTTAGTCAACCAAACCTTGGTACGGTTGGATTGACTGAAGATCAAGCAAGAGAAATATACAGCGATATTGATGTGTACAAATCCAAGTTTACACCTATGAAATACTCTCTGTCCGACAATGATGAAAAAACAGTGATGAAAATGATTGTCGATAAAAAAACGGACCGTGTTATTGGTGTGCATATGCTAGGGCCGGATGCTGGTGAGATTATTCAAGGTATCGGCATTGCGATGAAAGCCGGTGCAAGCAAACAAAATTTTGATTCGACGATAGGTATACACCCAACTGCGGCAGAAGAATTCGTCACTATGAGGGAACCAATATCTGATTAGCACTTAGCTAATTGCAGTTTAAGATGCCGAGAGAACGTAGTCCCTCCTCAGTGTATATGCTAGATAAATATAGCAATAAACTACGAACCTCGGCAAAAGGCTATACTTATAAGCTTAGAGCCTTAGCTGAGTTGAATTGCTCAATAATCTTTAACAATCAGTCTAATTGTCTTGTACAAAGAATAATATTTTTTGAGGACATTCGAATACATGATTACAAACCCTTAGTATTACCAGAACATGAAACAGAATAAACCAAATCCCCAAGGGAAAGGCTTGTCGACTGTCCTCGACTCACTTGTAGATAGTCAGGTCAAAACTTCATTGCCACCAAAAAATATTGACCAAGTTTCCAGTGAATTATTCACCTCATTATTTGTGCTCAATACGAACTTTGAGTTTCGACCAGTGGCAGGAAATAGTTATTGGCTATACCACACGAGAGACAAGTTCAAATTATTCAGCACAGCCCAAAATGCTTGGGCCTGCGGGCAACCAGGGATATTCATTGGTGAATGTGTTTTACAAAATGATGTGACATGGACTATTCAGCTAGACCAAGAAGTCTCGCAACAAGAATGGTTCATACGCCATATGGATGAACAAATAATTTTTCTTCAAGAGTCGCTGGAAAACTCAATCTCGCTAGAAGAAGCGATGCCTTACTACGTCAAACAAATGTCATTCTATAGCCGATTATTAGCATATGGTTTAGGGTCATCATTAAACACATCTATGCAAAAATCAGGGATTAATCTACTTCGGTATGATCAAGCAAAAATGCTCTTGAACTGCGATTCAAAATCGTCCTGAGTAAAAAACTCAGAAAAACAACTTTTTTATCAATTATCAACATCACACCGACAACTATTGAAAGACTCGTTCACTTTTGCAAACATATTTAAAAAACATATTGTTATCTTTTGTTTTTCTCTTGGGTATCAATAACTTTTTTAATAACAAGATAAAGACATAATACCTCAAGACCCCAACCTACTACCCACATGCTCTCGAGAAGATAGTCGATCATTTCCGGATTATCGTAATTGATAGACTCATAGATTGAACTGAACCCGGATACAGTGCTAAGACATGCCCCAATGAATCCGACCCACAGAAACTCCCATTTTAATTTATAATATCCAACAGCGTAAATTGCGGCAGCAATGACAGGAATAATTATTGAAGATAAAGAATAAAATAATTCATCAAACATGCTTAACCCCTGTTTTGAAAATAACATATTTTTTATTTTTCAATTAAAACGCCTTTTATATAAATGGTATTACATTCTTCGCATTGAAATTTTGCAGGCCGGCATTGAAGTTCAAACCTCTCCGTTAATTCTTGAGCGTCACAGTGTGGGCAAGGTGCTTTTATTTTTTTATGCACTAATTCTGTCAACTTCACTATCAAGAAAGAGACTAAAAGTAACGCACACACTACACCCATTAAAGAATTGAAATAAAAACCAATACCTAAACCCACAATAGTTGAGAACAAATAAGCCAAAAGCAGATATCTCATTCTACGATTTTGAGCCAGCTCCAATTTTTGATAATAATGTGGCATAAAATCATTGTTTAATGTTACACAAACTCACTATTTTGTTGTAATTCGGATAAGTATTTAAACAACAATCGTGCAGACTTAGGTGGTTTATTCTGTGTTTGTTCTTTTTTTGCGTTTCGAATCAGTTGACCAACATATTGCCGTTCAAATTGTTCAAACTTTAATGCCAACTCATCTAACAAAGCTTGATCGCCATTCAAGAGGCGATCTCTCCACTCCTCAAGTGCATGAAAAACATTTACTACATCATTATGAGACTGTTGTAATTTATCCAATGCTTTGCGAATCGATGCTTCATCTTCGTTCGGCATTAAATTACCTATGTATTTAAATTGTCGGCTTAACGCACCATGTTTCATGGTTCTGGCTGCAAGGATTGAATCCCTGAGTTTATCTGAAATGGGAATACTGATAAGTTGCTTGTCAGGCAGTTCAACAAGTTTTTTTCCAAGAGCTTGCAATTCGTGCAACTCACGCTTAATTTGCGATTTACTTTTCGGTAGCTCATCAAAATCTTGTTCCATTTTTATTCCTTTTAATTCCTGTTTATCCTATTGCGGAGCCATCGGGCATGTGTGTCGCCTTGCTTTTTTGAACACTTTCCCTTTCTTGTAGTTCATCATACCAACGCTTTACATGTAGTGCGCTTTCTGGAATCTGAAGCTCCATTGCATGGCCCATGTCTACAACACATATCGTAGTAATATCCGCTACTGAAAAATTCTCGCCTGCTACATACTTATTTTCTGCCAGTTGATCATTAAATTTTTTATAAAAACTAGTAACGCGTATTTTTCCACGATCAATTAAAGCAGGTATCTGAGGAATTGGCTCTCTATAACCTGGCAGCCCCCTATCAACTAAAGCGGGATGTGTATTACGTAATATTTCCGCATGAGCGACCATACCTCCATCGTAGGCACGCCGTTCCCATGCGCTGATCACAGCTTTTTCCAAAGCGGTCGTACCCATTAGAGGCGGCTCCGGATGAAGTGTTTCAAAGTAATGCCAAATTGCCAAGCCTTCACCTAGCTGCGTGCCGTCATCCAATTCCAACATAGGTACCATCTGATGTGCATACTGATCACGAAAATCATCTTTTAGAATAATCTCAGGCGTTATACATTCCTCTCGTTCGACTTCAATACCCTTTTCGAGAAGATACATCCTCACTCGTCGGCAATTCGGCGCAAAGTCCCATTCGTAAAGTTTCATAACAAACTCCTGTGCATACTCTATTAACCGTCTAGATCAAACTACTCAAAAATGACTATTCTACTGACAAGTCATTTTTATAAAAATCTTCAGTCCATTCATCTGCCATTTTTTGTGCAAGTTCTATTTGCTTTATTGTCATCTTCTTTTCAATTTTATCTCTTTGTATGGCAGATCGATTAAATCCATTTTTTGATGAAATATTAAACCATTTATGTGATTCAATAACGTCTTTCACAACACCTTCGCCTTTGTAATGCATGACTCCAATATTATATTGTGCCTTTGCATTACCCTGCTCTGCTGATGTTTTATACCAATAAAAGGCTTGTCCATGATTTTGCGTTACACCCTGCCCAGTGAGATACATAAAAGCAATATTAACCTGCGCATCAGCATCTCCTTGCTCTGCTGCTTTCTCATACCAGTAAGCAGCTTGATGATAATCTTGTGACACGCCACGTTCTTTTTTATACATAAACCCAAGGTTAAATTGAGCCTCAACATCACCCTGTTCAGCGGCCTTTTTATACCAGTTAAATGCCTTCGAATAATCTTGTGAGACACCATGTCCCTGCACATACATTGCTGCAAGTGTAGTTTGTGCGGCGACAAGTCCTTGTTCAGCTAACACTTCGTACATGCTAAATGACTTTTGGTAATCCTGAGGTGTACCTATGCCGTTGTAATGCATATAAGCAATATTATTCTGTGCGACAACATTCCCTTGTGCCGCTAATTTCTCATACAAGACAAATGCGGTGACAACATCATTACGGTCATAGGCTTCCTTGGCATCTGACAACTCTTCAGAAAAAGTGGGCAATGAGTAAATTAGTAACAATAAAATCAGTACGCGTTTTATGGTCATGTGATTTATATTTCAGAATAAGTATTAATTTTCAAACTTAGTTAAAATTATTGTTTATCAATTTTACATTGTTCAATAAATTCATTGTATTCGCGAATAATTTTATTAGCTAAATTTGTTCTTAGCTTACATTGCACTAATTCATTTGAGCGATAGCCATAATCTATTCTTATTCTATCGCACCCAAAGTCGACATTGCTCGCACGAAGGACCTTCTTTAAATCACTGGGACATTGCCCAGAACTTAGAACGGCATCCAATTTATATATTTTTTCCAGCATAGACACATCTAGTGGGTTTGCTATAAGCGCTGGACTGATCACTATAATAATCAACAAGGAAAAAACTATAGTCATCCGTGCTTTTTTTCCATAGTTAGTATAAAACATTACCCGCATATCAGTATTTAAATAATAGTAATAATTCTCTCAATAATTTTATTAATTAAGGACTGCCCGCTGCCCGCATCGCTTCATGCAACTCTCGCTCACTAATACCCAGCTTCTTTGCTGCATTTCTAAAATTCGGTGGCGGTGGTCCTAGTGCCGTGTGTAATTCTCGTTCACTAATACCGAGTTTTTTTGCAACTGCAGTAAGACCGGGCCGGCCGCGACGTCTGGTGCTTGTATCATTATTCCTCTCTCTTTGAGCACCACGCATATCACCCTCAGGTGCGGGGCGGCGTTCTAACATTGATGTATCCACCTCACCTTTAAAACAGCCCAGCGTGTAGGGGAATTCATTGTTAATATGATAATGATATTTATTGATAGTTTTACCCAATCTATCTAATGCTGTACTCGTATGTCCATGACATTCATCTAATTCATTATTAGTAAGCACTTTTCCTCCATCGCCACGTGAGCCATAAATCCCAAAGCCATCCAGAGCATAGCCTAATAGTGGGGAATGCTCATCCCCATTCCCATGGTTAAAACAGGGTGAGTTATGATGGTAATGATATTGCCCTTGTCTTTGTGGATGTCCCTCACAAACATCAAAGATTTCATTAGCAACAGCATCACGTTTATCGGCATCAAGTGCGTTAAAAAAAACACCACCACTTAATGCAATACCAATAGTACCCATAGGAAGACATGTTGGTTTAGAAGCAATCTTCGGTTCTGATGGAATTGCATAAATAATGCGCTGTGAACTAATCGAATTAGGATTACGATCATATTGATATGCGGTTGATCCAGAATTTATAGGAAAATCTCCGGTCTTATGGTCAGGTAGTCCATTGCCTGTAACTGCAATGTTTGGAATGCTCTTATCAAATTTGATGTTTGAGTTCCATGTTTTATTGCCTTTTACAAATGGTTTTTTTTCAAAATAGATTATTCCTTTACTATCAACCCATGGTCGGTTTAATGCCCCTCCCATTGCGCTGAATTCGCAGGAATAAATCGTACTTCTGCCTGGCTGGCTCATAGGACGATTATCAATTGCACCCGTGCCTTTATTATAACCGAGTGCTTGCCATTGTTGATCGGTATGCGCTGACAAAGATAAAAGCAGTAATGCAGTAGATAATATAAATCTAATATCCATATTCAATCCTTATAATAAACAAACAGCAGCCACAAAGAACACCGAGGACACAGAGAAAAACAATATTTTAAATCTGGAATAAAAATAATCTATAAACTGGCTCTATAAAATATAGTCTTTTTTTTTATGTTAATTGCTTTTAGTTATATTAATTTGTTTTTCTCGGTGGCTAATTAATTTTTTAATAAGATATTTTGCTAAATCAATACAACTCAATCGGCCCCTGTTTTTTTATGCGTGGTACGGCTGATAATAATTCTTTTGTGTATTCGTGTTGTGGACGCATCAAAACCTGTTCAACATCACCTTGTTCTACAATTTTCCCTTGATACATAACTGCAACAGTATGAGCTATGTACTCAACGACACTAATATTATGAGTAATAAACAAATAACCAAGTTGGTATTCTTTTTGTAGCTTTCTCAACAACGCCAAAATCTGCGCCTGAACAGATACATCAAGTGCACTGGTTGGTTCATCGCAAACAATTAGTTTTGGCTTAACAGCTAATGCGCGCGCGATACAAATTCGTTGCCGTTGACCACCGGAAAATTCATGCGGATAACGCAATTGATGTTCAGGTAATAACCCGACCTGTTCCAATAGTTCTGCGGTCATCTGATCGCGTTCCTGGTGTGTTTTGCCTATGCCTTGTGCAAGCATGCCTTCCTGAACGATATCTTTGATCATCATTCTGGGATTCATTGATGAATATGGATCCTGGAACACGATCTGTATCTCTGACCGTTTCTGTCTCAGCGCGGCAGCATCCAAACTACTTAAGTCAGTATCTTGATACAAGACCTCACCTGCGGTTGTCTGTAATAGACGTAAGATACCTTTCCCCATCGTCGTCTTACCTGAACCAGATTCACCAACCACCGCCAGTGTTTCACCCGCATGTAATTTTAATGTAACACCATCCACAGCGCGCACATGACCAACAACGCGCTTAAAGACGCCCTTCTTTATAGGGTAATGGACTTTAAGATCGTTTACTTTCAGCAAGCATTGTTCATCCGTTCCTTCAAATTTACTCGTGTCAGATTCAGCTAGTCGTTTTTCCCAACTGGGTATGGCATCAAATAATTGTAGTGTGTAAGGATGTTCGGGGTTGGCAAACAAACTCACTTTATTTTTTGCTTCGACAATTTTTCCTGTGCGCATAACCGCAACATGATCTGCCATTTGCGATGTCACACCCAGATCATGTGTAATGAATAAAATCGCCATACCGGTATCTTTCTGCAACTTACGCAGTAGATCTAAAACTTGCGCTTGAATAGTGACATCTAGTGCTGTTGTCGGTTCATCCGCAATTAATAAATCAGGTTCACCTGCCAACGCCATTGCAATCATGATACGTTGTTTCATGCCACCAGAAAATTGATGCGGATACTCATTGATGCGTCTATTTGGTTCAGGGATACCTACTGCATCCAATAATTCAATACTTCGCTTTATACACTCCAGCTTGGAAAGCTTTTGGTGTCGATACAATGTTTCACTAATTTGTTGCCCTGCTGTCAGTACCGGGTTTAATGACGATTGGGGTTCCTGAAATATCATTCCTATTTTCGAACCACGAACATCGCGCATCTTACTCTCTGGTAATTCGAATAGGTTTTGTCCGTTTAATATAACTTCACCACTATTTATGTCCGCCGCAGATGGCAATAAGCGCATAATGGATAATGCTGTAATAGATTTGCCACTACCCGACTCACCTAATAATACAAAAGTCTCACCTTTATTAATCTCAAAACTGACGTTATCAACAACATTGACCTTATCGCTACCCACCCCGATAGAGGTTGTAAGTTGATTAACCTTAAGTAGTGGCTCGCTCATAATTAATCTGTTCCCAAGTCAGGTAGTTTGCGCGGCTTACGGTCTTCATCTAGAGCCACATAAATCAGTTCGGCTTGAGTTACTTTAACCGTTTGCTTATTTGACGGCTGTCGCTCGGCATACACCTCGACCTTGACTGTAATTGATGTGCGCCCAGTGTTAATTACTTCTGCATAACAACTAATCAAATCACCAATAAAGACCGGCTCATGGAATTCAATCGAATTAACTGCAACAGTCACTATTCTACCTTTAGCTCGCTCTAATGCAGGTACTGCTCCGGCGATATCAATCTGAGACATAATCCAGCCTCCAAAGATACTGCCTCCCGCATTGGCATCCTTTGGCATAGCAACAATTTTTATTGCAGGCTGTTTGTCGGCGGGTAATATTGCGTTTGTATCTGTCATAATGTTTTACTTATCCAGAATTAATAATTTATCTATGCTGCTACCATTTTCAGTAACGTAGGCTTATATCTAATGCCGTAGTCTGGGGTCAAACGCATCACGTACCGCATCAGAAAATAGATTGGCGGCAAGTACCAGAACAAACATAAACACAAAAGCTGCTGCAAGTGACCACCAGACTATAGGCTCACGCGCCATCTCCAATCTCGCGCCATTGATCATATTACCCCAACTGTTCATGCTCGGATCAACACCAATATTAATGTATGACAAGACAGCTTCGGCTAATACCAAACCACTAAAGTCGATCACAATAGAAATCATAACAATATGCATCACGTTGGGTAATAGATGTCGCAACATGATGCTTAGATTACTAACGCCAAAGGCCTGTGCCGCTTGTACATAATCTATCTCACGTAGTTTTAGGGTCTCGGCTCTTAATAGTCGACATAAGCCGGTCCAACTCGTAATACCCAAAATAATACAAAGAAAAAGAAGCCTTAGATCTGCTCTTTCTTCAATGCTATTAAAATCATCGGCATGATTACCGATATAAACTTGTAATAATAAGATTGAGGCTGCAATAAGTAATACACCGGGTATAGAGTTTAAAGTTGTATAAAGATATTGAATAACATCATCTATCCAACCGCGGAAGTATCCCGCCATCAAACCCATCATGATGGCAAACGGCAACATTACGAGTGTTGTCAAGGTGCCGATAACAAGCCCGGTGCGTATGCTCTTTATTGCTTGATAGAGCACATCTTGTCCCACCTTATCTGTACCGAACACATGGTAGTACTGAGATAGGTTATAGACACAACTGCCGACGATAATTATAAGGCTCACGGTAATTATCATGGCAGTCCAGGCAACATAGTAATCATTCTTAAATAATTTATGTAAAGCCTGCTTGAATGAAACCTTATGCGCCCTACTTAAAAGAATAATAATCAAACTTGATAAAAACAAGCTGATTACTAAGCCACAAAGCAGGCCAACAAAAAGTCGTTTAACGATATCTGGTACACGCTCTGTTACTGGAGCATCAAGATGTGCTCCGCCGTATTTTAATCGAGGATAATCTCTGATTTGTTTTCCATCTGGCAGGTCGATCATTTCCTTAGAGAAAGCATAACTTGCCAATGGCGCGGAATAGGTGCGTTCTGTATTTTCATGCAGGTCTTCAAGTACAAGATCCAATAGACTTAATACTTCGGTTGAATACACCGTGTCATTTATTTTTGTTGCTTCCAGCTTTGGATGAAAGTGCACTGAATCTAATAAACCAACAACGACATAAACAGCAAGAATAATTGCCGCAGACATCGCTAGTGGACGACAGGCAACATTATGCCAGGGGGCGCGTAGATGCTCATGTCGTCGTGCATAAAGCACATAAGCAACAACCATTAGCACGAGCAGGAATATAAAAGCGTCAGTAATAAAAATAACAGGCATATTTAATTCAACCTGACTCTGGGATCGACTAGGGTATAGGAAATGTCCGTCAGGATTAAGCCCATGATGTATAACACGGAGCCAAGAAACACCATCGAACGCACTATGGCAAAGTCCTGTCGGTTAATTGCATCAATGGTATAGCTTCCTAGTCCCGGTATTGCAAAGAATGATTCGACAATCAAACTGCCTATAAATAAACTAGGTAATATAACCACGACACCGGTCAGAATCGGTATCAATCCATTCATGAGAACATGTTGATATAATACCCGGACTTCGGACAAACCTTTAGCCTTTGCTGTTCGAACATAATCCTTCCCCATCTCTTCGAGAAAAATAGTTCTATACCAGCGCGTACTAGCACCAATGCCGCCAATTAGCCCAACAAGTATGGGTAAAATTGTAAACTTAATCGCATTAAACCCGGTGTCATAGCCGGAAATAGTAACCAAGTGAAAAAATTTACCGATGAGATATTGTCCACCAATAATATAAAACAAACCCGAGATCGACATCATAACTACGCAGAGTATGACCCCGGAGACGTCGACATAACTGCCTCGAAAAAATGCGAGTGTGAGACCAAATGAGATATAAGCTAATAAACCTAATATTAGGCTAGGCACTGTAATCGCAAGGCTTGGCCACATACGTTGGCTAATATCATGACCTATATCTCGGCCACTATCAGAACGGCCAAAATCAAATACGAATAACTTGACTGAATTTTGAAAGAAAATAGTATCCGTTATCTTTTCAACTGACTCGGCATTTGTGTTCCATAAAATAGGTTTGTCATAGCCCCTGTCTTCTTTCCACTTTGTGATTGCCGCTTCGCTAACTCGCTTCATTCCCAATTGCATACGCGCCATGTCATCAGGGGTGTTCACAACAAAAAATAAAACAAACGTAATAATATTCACACCGACCAATATCGGAAAGGCATAGGCAATGCGTCGCAAAATATAACTAATCATAAGATAGCTTCTCGCTCTTTACGTCGATAAGAAATGATTGCAGGCAATAACAAAATGATTGCGAGGATTGCTATCAGGGCAATTGGCCACCAAATCGGTTGATTCCATGCTGAGCGACTATCTGTACGCAATCTTGGTTCAATTCGTTTATATTTAAGTGTGTTGTTAGCCATCAAGTTAGGCTTTGCATTCTTATACCATTGGTGATGCAGTGAAAAACCAACAGGATGAAACCCCCATAACCAGGGCGCATCTCGTCTGACAATCTCAATCATCTTATTAATAACATCCTGCCGTTCAGTATTATTAGACATGCTTTTCATCTGGTTAAATAATTTATCAAACTCAACGTTCTTATAATTTGCTGCATTTTCACCATTATGATCAATCTTTGCATTTTGCCCATAGAGCAAAAAGAAGAAGTTTTCCGGATCCGGATAATCTGCGTTCCAGCCCCATTGAAAAATTTGTGCAGTTCCTTTTCTCATCTTCTCCTGAAAGCGGTTGTAATCCGTTGCGCGAATGACAAGATTAATGCCCAACTTTGCAAATTGTTTACGCATCCAATCAAAACTAGCCTTACTCCCCGGCCCTGCTGCTGGAGAATCCAGGTTTAATACTAGTTGTTTACCACTTATTTTATCGCGGCCATCTGGATAACCTGCTTGCGCCAATAATTCTTTTGCATGTTCAATCGAATGTCGAACAGGCTTGTCTCCCTGCCATTTATAGACATAGGGGTTAACCCCCTCCTCGCCTTCAACATTACCGAATATACCTGGGGGAATGGGTCCTTGTGCAGGTTGGCCTCTACCGTTGGCAAAAATAGAAATATATTCTTCATAATCTACTGCGATTGAGATAGCGCGTCTGAGTAATCGAGCACGCTCACTATCACCGCCGATGACATCATCTACCATATTGAAGCCCATATAATAAGTCGATGTGGTTACTGCCGTTGATAATTGCACGCCTTTCTCACGCATTTCATTCGTCAGTTCTGCATCGCCTTGTATACTAAACTGCACAGCTTGATCAAAACTGTCGGAGACAATGCCTGAAGTATCATAATAACCTTGAAGAAATTTATTCCAGGCGGGAATTGATTCTTTTTCCAGACTATATATTGCCTTATCAATAAACGGCATTTTTTTACCCGCATCATCAAGCAATCCTGATTCCTGATCCCCGCTTTCACCTACTGATGGAAAAGCCTCACCGCGAAAATTCGGATTACGTTCAAGCACCATGCGCAGATTAGGATTGTTTTCAGACAACATGAACGGGCCTGTGCCAACAGGATACCAATCCAGCGTTATATTTTTTTCTGTCATACCTTCCTGAGAATAAAAATAATCCGCTTCCCATGGCATAGGTGCAAAGAAAGACATTGATAACCAATAAAGAAACTGCGGATACTTTTGGCTGAGCGTTATTTCAAAAGTTGTATCATCTATAACTCTTGCGCCTGGCAACTCAACACTATTCAGATCGATATAATTTGAACCAGACTTATCTTTTTCAAGCTTTGAAAGTTCTTCGCCGAATTCGTTTAGTCCCAAAATATATTTCGCCATTAAGCCAGCGATTGGTGAATGTACAGTTGGATGCACCATTCGTTTAATTTGGTAGACATAATCCTTAGCCAATAACTTTCGTGTCCCGACCGTATCGAAATCTGATAATGAATGAATATTGTTTAGTTTTTTTTCATTCAGATCATGATATAGATATTTACCACTCGCATTTTTTGCAAATGCTGGATGCGGTTGATATAAAATATCGGGCTTGATTGATATCTTATATTTAACCCTGTCTATATTTTCCGGGTTCGCATCTTCTTCTAAAACCTCTCCATTTTTATCAAAATACTCCGCCTTTGGTAAGCCCGTTGCTGTAAGTGGAATTAATTCATAGGGTCGTTTAAAAAAATGATACTGTAATGGCGGCTCATAGATTTGCCCCAGAAAGACATATTCATTCGAACTATAAGAACTGACAGGATCTAGATGTTTAGGTCGCTCGGAAAATGAATCATAGTAGATGTTTTTTGCCGAATCCTGATTTGGATAGGGGTTATTCCAAGGGGAATTGTCACATCCCGTGCAAAGTAACAACAAACAAAGTAACAGTTTTGATATCAGGCTGTAAACTGAGATGCTTCGATTTATTATTTTTAGATATTTTGTCATCACTGGTGCATTATAAACGTGAGCGTTTTTCTGTACACTTTAATATTAAATGAAGCAAAAGATTCAAATAACAATTTTCAAAAGGATAAACAGATGGGACTACTCGATAATAAACGCGCTCTAATCGTTGGTGTTGCCAGCGATCGATCTATTGCCTGGGGAATTGCTCAAGCTATGCACCGTGAAGGCGCTGAACTGGCATTTACCTATCAAAATGAAAAATTACGTGGCAGAGTCGAAAAATATGCTGCTGAGGTCAATTCCGAAATTACCGTGCCCTGTGATGTGGGTGATGATAAACAAATAGCAGCGGTTTTTGAGCATTTGGATGATTATTGGGATGGGCTCGATATTTTGATTCATTCCGTAGCCTATGCACCAAAAGAACAGTTGGATGGCGAATATCTGGAAAACGTCACCCGTGAAGGTTTCTTGATGGCCCACGAAATTAGCTCTTACAGTTTTTCAGCGCTTGGCGATGCCGCCAGAGAGATGATGAAAGGCAGGAATGGCGCCATGTTAACCCTCAGCTATATCGGTGCCGTAAGAGCTATGCCAAACTACAATGTCATGGGCCTTGCAAAGGCCAGCCTTGAGGCAAATGTCCGTTATATGGCTTCGAGCCTGGGTCCGGAAGGAATACGGGTAAATGCTATCTCAGCAGGCCCTATTCGCACATTAGCCTCATCTGGTATCAAGGGTATGCGCGACTTTCTCAATCATGTCGAAAAAGTATCTCCCTTAAGACGTAACGTGAATATCGATGAAGTCGGAAATGTCGCCGCATTCCTATGTTCCGAATATGCCTCTGCAATTACAGGAGAAATCACCTATGTAGATGGCGGATTTAATTCCATCGGTATGGGCTAAACAGACGAGGTGTCTTTCAGCGAAAACAAGCTAATCATTGCAATACTGATTGGCGCTATCGCTGGAATTATTTGTGGCTGGTTATTTGGACCAGCCATGGTCTCTGTGGCCTGGATAGGGGATCTATTTCTAGATACCTTAAAGATGATGATTATTCCTTTAATCATCGCAGCCGTAATTAGTGGTGTCACCTCATTAGGAGATATACGTAAATTAGGTAAAGTGGGTGGTGCGACCCTTCTTTATTACGCAACCACAACTGCGTGCGCCGTTTTAATTGGTCTATTTGTTGTCAATCTCATCCAACCAGGCAATGGCATAGAACAGCTTAGTAACATCGTTCCCGAAGCAATTGCGGACAAGGCAGAAACCGGTTTTGTTGATATTATTAAGTCTCTAATTTCACCAAATATTATTTCTGCTGCAGCAAACACACAATTACTCCCCGTTATTGTATTCTGCCTCTTATTTGCAGCGGCATTAACGACGATAGGGGAAAAGAATGTCACCATAATACGATTTTTTGATGGCTTGAATGAAGTCATGATGAAATTAGTAATCTGGGTTATGGCATTTGCCCCGATTGGTATCTTTGCACTTATCGCAGGACAAATTGGTAAGGCTGGTGGTGGGGTGGCTATAAAAAATGAATTGCTGGCAGTCGGTAGCTACTGTTTTACCGTTATCCTCGGACTGACATTGCACTTTATCTTATTGTTTATCATCTTGATAATATTTAGCAAACGAGGCAAAGAATATTTACTAAAATTATTACGCGCCTTATTCACTGCTTTTGGCACTGCTAGTTCATCAGCCACATTGCCACTGACAATGGAATGTGCCATTGAAGCCGGTGTTGATAAGCGTTCGGTAAAGTTTGTACTCCCGATTGGTGCGACAATAAATATGGATGGTACCGCGCTCTACGAATCAGTGGCGGTCATGTATATTGCTCAAGCCTATAATATGCCAATGGGCTTGGGTGATCAGGCCATTATATTTATAACAGCAACATTGGCTGCTATAGGCGCCGCAGGTATTCCTCAGGCAGGATTAGTGACGATGTTAATCGTGCTCAATGCTGTGAACTTGCCGGTTGAAGGCATCGGGATGATACTTGCCGTTGATTGGTTTCTAGATCGTTTCAGAACAACGGTTAACGTCTGGGGTGATAGCGTGGGTGCAGCAGTAATAGAACCTTACCTGCCGAAGGAGAACTCATAAAACGTACAAAACAAAACCAGTATCAATTTTCTCACACAAATCTTTTAAATATTATCCTTGTATACTTTTACATCCGCATTATTTCTAGCGTTCTGTAAAAACTCTTGCCATTCGGCAGTTCCGCGGTTCCTTCTTAATTCTAAATCATACTTTTTACTAACTTCATCATCTTCAACAACTTCACCATCGTACGCTGCAGTCACTAATATAATGGCATAATCACCACTGCCGAGACGATTACTCAGAATAATTGGTTTGTCGGTAGCTGGCTTACCCGATTGGAATGCATAACGTAATACTGCTCTATTAACGTTGACATCATCACGAGTAACTTTTTCAACAGTTGTCCATTCTACTTCAGTATCGTTTGATAAAGACTCTGGTGCGATTCCATCTTTCAGTTGTTTAGTAATAGCCTCGTTTGCTTCTTTGATCTTTTCTGCAGCACGTTCCTGTCTGATACTAGAAATAACATCTTCTCTTACATCTGCGAGTGCTTTCGTTGTAGCTACTTTATGATCTATTACTCTTAAAACAACTATATGATTATCAGCTAATTCTATAGCTTCGCTATTTTGACCGTTACTAATTAACTCTGGGTCAAAACTAGTCGAAATGATTTTAGAATTACTAAGAACACCTTCTGGGGCACTATTTCTACTAAAATAATCACTTTCAATTACTTCCCGACCAACTGTTTCAGCAGCAATCTCAAGTGTATCTGAATGCTCATAAGTCAAATTTGTTAACTGATCGGATAATTCAAAAAACTGTAGTTCAGCTTCTGATTTTTTATAATCCACTTCGACCTGCTCAGCAACAGTTTCATATACATTCTTGGGCCCGCCTCTAACTTCACCCACTTTAACAATATTGAAACCACTTTTGGTTTCAATAGGCTCACTAATAGCACCTTCATCAGAACCAAAAAGAAATGCATCAAGCTCTTTATCCAACACCCCTTTTGCCATGAAAGCATGCTCACTAAATTCTAATGACCCTTTGCCCTCTTCAGTAAATTTTTCTATGACTTCTTCAAAATTTTTGCCATCTTTGACCAGTAACATTGCCGCATCAATAACTTCTTTAGCTTTTACTTTATCTTCCGCAGACGATTCTTCGTCTGCTTTAACAAATAATTTAGTTACTGATCGTTGTTCTACAACATCATATTTATCTTTATTATTATTGTAATAATTTCTCAGGCTTTCTTCATCAGAGGTAATAGACTTGGCTAATTCATTAACATCCAGTTCAAGGTATTCTATTTTAACTTTTTCAGGTTCTACGAAGCGTTGTGGGTTTGCTTTATAAAAGGCTTTTATTTCTGAATCATCAACTTCATCTTCATCGATGAATGATGATAGATTGAGGATGCCGTATGTTAAATCACGTGTTTGTGACTTTAACCTTACAACATCATTTAGCTCAGTTTCTAATACAAAAAGGCTTTCAGACAGTCCTGCTTGCAACTGCTCAGATAACAAGTCCATCCGCAATTGTGCTTCAAAATAAGCAGGTTCCATACCCATATTGATGATGCTTCGTTCGTATTTGTCACGATCAAAACCTTCATCATCTTTAAAATATTCCAACTCTTTAATAGTTTCGACTACCTTGTCATTTGTTACACGTAGTCCATTATCTTTTATAAGTTGATTGACTACTTCAGTTTCAATCAGTCTTTTTAATGTTTCTTCTTTAACAAATGCTTCTTCTTCTAAGGTTAGCGCATCATCCTGCAGCATAGATTGCATTTGCTTTCTGAGGGTATAGAAAGATTGCTGGAATGATTTGAGATTAATGTCGGAGCCATTAACAGTTGCGACATTAACATCACCACCCTGTCCAAAATAAGAGCTAACGCCCCAAAAAGCAAAGGAAAGTACCAACGCGCCAACAATGATACCGGCTATCCAACCTGATGCTTTATCTCTTATTATTCCTAACATGATGATTTACTCGACTTTTCTTTTTCTGAAATTAAATACGGGCGTATCATTTTACAAGATACGCCCGCAAATATTTAATGTTGGCGGAGTGGACGGGACTCGAACCCGCGACCCCCGGCGTGACAGGCCGGTATTCTAACCAACTGAACTACCACTCCAATATATTCCACTTGTATTTCAACAAGTCAAAACCAATTTACCGGAAGAAAATTATATTTGAATTTTCCGACAAACTTGAAGTGTGATTATAAAACAGAGAAGTTTTAACTCTTTGCATTATTTTTCCTTTCACCAGAACTACCACTTCAGGTAAGAAATCTGGTGGGTGCTGAGGGGTTCGAACCCCCGACCTACGCCTTGTAAGGGCGTCGCTCTCCCAACTGAGCTAAGCACCCCAATTAAAGCGCGCTAGTTTATGGCATCCTTAAGAGCTTTTCCAGCCTTAAAACCAGGAACTTTAGAAGCTTTGATTTTGATGGCTTCACCCGTTCTAGGGTTACGACCTGTACGAGCAGCTCGTTTGCGGACTGAGAATGTGCCGAATCCGACTAGTGTTACAGTGTCTCCCTTTTTGAGAGCTTTGGTTACCGCTTCAATTGCAGCATCTAATGCTCTACCGGCAGCTGCTTTTGATAGATCAGCAGAATCTGCAACAGCGTCGATAAGTTCAGCTTTATTCATAGTGATAATTCCCCTTGTTTATAATATACCTCAAGAACAGTTGATATGAATCTGTCGAGGTTGATTTGATTTGTTTGGCCCACGTATTTCTTAGCGGTGAATTTATACCAAGTGCTGAAATACCCGTCAAGCAATGCTTTCCCAATATTTGAAATAATTGTCAGGAATATTTATTAATGCGGTCTTATTAGATCGTTTTTATCATTTCCCTTTACTTCATCTTTCTTAACTATGTCAGACTTCGATTCTAATTTAGCGAGCGGTTTCGGCATATGTTCCAATGCGACTTCAAGCACTTCATCAATCCACCGAACCGGACGAACATCAATATTCTGTTGAATATTCTTAGGTATTTCAGCTAATTCCCGCTCGTTTTCATACGGTATCAATACTGTGTCTATACCTCCACGTAAAGCTGCAAGTAGTTTTTCTTTTAATCCACCAATAGGCAATACTTCTCCACGAAGTGTAATTTCGCCTGTCATAGCCACATTGGATTTAACCGGGATTCCACATAATGCAGAGACCATTGCTGTACACATACCTACACCAGCACTCGGTCCATCTTTAGGTGTCGCACCTTCAGGTACATGTATATGAAAATCATGATCTTTATAAAACTCAGACTCAATGCCTAACACTTCACTGCGACTTCGCACTACAGTCATGGCGGCCTCAATCGACTCCTGCATAACTTCGCCTAATTTACCTGTACGCGTTATTTTTCCTTTGCCATCGACTACTGCAGCTTCGATTGTCAAAAGTTCGCCACCAACTTCAGTCCAAGCCAAACCTGTGACCTGTCCAATCCGGTTTTCTTCTTCTGCTTTTCCATACCTGAATCGCTTAACGCCCAGTAAAGCCTCTAGTTTTTTCGGAGTGATAATAATATTTTTTTCAGTTGGTTTAAGCAGTATCTGCTTAACAATTTTCCGGCATATATTTGCGATCTCGCGATCAAGATTACGCACTCCAGCTTCACGTGTGTAGTAACGGATAATATCTCTTACAACACTATCTCTTATTGATACTTCCCCATCTTTCAAACCGTTTCGCTCAAGCTGTTTAGGTATCAGATAAGTCTTGGCGATATTTACTTTTTCGTCTTCGGTATAACCGGATAATCGAATCACTTCCATTCGATCCAGTAATGGAGCCGGGATATTTAAACTATTTGCTGTAGTAACAAACATTACCTCCGACAAGTCATAGTCGACTTCAAGATAATGATCATTGAATGTATTATTTTGCTCTGGATCGAGCACTTCAAGTAATGCCGAGGCTGGATCACCACGGAAATCCATGGCCATTTTGTCTATTTCATCCAATAAGAAAAGCGGGTTCTTCTTACCCACTTTTGACATTCCTTGAACAATTTTTCCTGGCATGGAACCAATATAGGTTCGACGATGCCCGCGTATCTCTGCTTCATCACGTACACCACCGAGTGACATACGGACAAATTTACGATTAGTTGCTCTGGCAATGGAACGGCCTAATGAGGTCTTACCTACACCGGGAGGACCGACAAGACATAAAATAGGACCTTTCATCTTTTTAACACGAAGTTGTACAGCGAGATATTCGAGAATGCGCTCTTTTACTTTCTCAAGCCCATAATGATCTTCTTCCAGAATAGCTTCTGCTTTAACAATGTCTTGAGAAACTTTACTGCGCTTTTTCCAAGGCACTCCGACTAACCAATCAACATAATTGCGAACAACCGTTGCCTCGGCAGACATCGGTGACATCATTCTCAATTTGTTTAATTCTGCTTCTGCCTTTTCTTTGGCATCTTTATGCATACCTGCTTTTTCAATCTTTCCAGCAAGCTCTTCAATTTCGTTAGGCACATCTTCCATCTCGCCTAACTCTTTCTGAATCGCTTTCATCTGTTCATTCAGATAATACTCGCGTTGACTTTTTTCCATTTGCGATTTAACGCGGCCACGAATTCGTTTTTCAACTTGCAGCAAATCTATCTCAGCATCCATCAAATGAATAAGATGTTCCAAGCGATCTTTAATGTCGATAATTTCCAATACTTGTTGTTTTTCTTCAAGTTTTATCGACATATGAGCCGCAATAGTGTCTGCAAGACGGCTTGCATCATCAATACTCGCTAAAGATGAAATTATTTCAGGCGGGACTTTTTTATTCAGCTTCACGTACTGCTCGAATTGATTCATTGCCGAACGTGCATGAACATCCATTTCTTGTTCATCTATAACCTTCGGCTCAAGCAGCTCGACATCAGCAACGAACATACCATCATGTTCACTGTATTTTTTTATACCTGCTCTTGCCGTACCTTCAACAAGGACCTTGATAGTGCCATCGGGTAATTTGAGTAATTGTAGAATATTGGCCATGGTGCCAACGTCATAGGTTTCATCCTGACCAGGGTCATCATCCGCAGCACTTTTCTGAGCAACAAGTATAATTTGTTTGTTGCCTTCCATTGCTTTATCAAGTGCTTTAATCGATTTTTCACGACCAACGAACAATGGGATGACCATATGAGGATAGACCACTACATCACGTAGCGGTAATACTGGTAGTGATTCTGTTTCTTGCGTCATGGGAAACCTTTAATTTATTTAATACTTTAAGAGTTTAGTTTAGCGTCATTTGAATATTGTGACTCAGCAATCTCTTTTCAATAGGCTCATGTGGTAATAATGATCTATCAACGCATTAAGGCAGGAAGAAGCTAATAGTCAGCCTCTTATTCAGATGCCACCTTTGACATCTCAGCACCTTCATAGATCATCAGCGGTTTAGATTCGCCGTTTATAACGCCTTCATCAATGACTACTTTGACAACATCGTCAGTTGAGGGTAAATCGTACATCGTATCCAATAGTACATTTTCCATTATTGAACGTAGACCCCGAGCACCCGTTTTGCGTTCCATAGATTTTTTAGCAACAGCGCGTAATGCATCTTCACGGAATTCTAGCTCGCAACCTTCCATCTCAAATAAACGGATATATTGCTTAGTGATCGCATTTTTTGGTTCAAGGAGTATTTGCACCAATTGTTCTTCGTCTAATTCTCCTAAAGTCGCTGCAACAGGAAGTCGGCCTACAAATTCAGGAATCAATCCATACTTAATAAGATCTTCGGGTTCAACGGTCTGGAGCACTTCGCTAATACTCTTTCTGTCTTCTTTACTCTTAACTTCAGCAGAAAAACCAATACCGCCTTTTTCAGAACGCTCACGAATAATACGATCTAATCCTGCAAAGGCACCCCCACATATAAACAATATATTAGCAGTGTTGACCTGTAGGAATTCTTGTTGAGGATGTTTACGTCCACCTTGAGGCGGGACTGAGGCGACAGTACCCTCAATAAGTTTTAATAATGCTTGCTGTACACCTTCACCTGATACGTCTCGAGTAATCGATGGGTTATCAGATTTGCGTGAGATTTTGTCAATTTCATCTATATAGACAATACCTGTCTGTGCTTTATCAACGTCATAATCACACTTCTGCAGTAGCTTTTGGATGATATTTTCAACATCCTCACCGACATAGCCAGCTTCTGTTAATGTTGTTGCATCTGCAATTGTAAAGGGGACGTTCAGTAAACGCGCCATTGTTTCAGCCAATAGTGTTTTACCACTACCGGTAGGACCGACCAAAAGCACATTACTTTTAGACAGCTCTATATCAGATTTTTTGATGCCTTGTTCGAGGCGCTTATAATGATTGTATACGGCAACAGAAAGGATCTTCTTCGCGTTCTCCTGACCAATGACATATTCATCGAGGATATTGTTTATCTCATGGGGCGTCGGTAGTGCTGTGCCAACACCAGCCACTGATTTTTCCTGAATCTCCTCTCTGATAATGTCATTACACAATTCAACGCATTCATCACAGATAAAAACAGATGGGCCTGCTATTAATTTTCGGACTTCATGTTGGCTCTTACCGCAAAATGAACAATACAGTAATCGATCGCCATCACCATTTTTACCCTGTTTTTTATCAGTCATAGGTTATTACCCCAGGCTTTATTACAATCAAACATTATTATTCTGATTCTTGTTCAGATTCTTTTTGATACGCTTCTGGCAAAACACTTCTGTCATGTAGCACATCATCTATCAAACCATAATCTTTTGCTGCTTCTGCACTCATAAAATTATCACGTTCAGTGTCTTTTTGTATTGTCTCGATAGTCTGTCCGGTGTGATTTGAAAGTATTTCATTTAAGCGTTCACGGACATAGAGTATTTCCTTTGCATGGATATCAATGTCTGTCGCTTGCCCCTGAAAACCACCCAACGGCTGATGAATCATGACTCGCGAATGCGGCAGACAAAAACGTTTACCTTTTTCACCACCTGCCAATAATAAAGATCCCATACTGGCCGCTTGTCCAATACACATGGTACTGACATTTGGCTTGATGAATTGCATGGTGTCATATATCGCCATGCCTGCAGTTACAGAACCACCAGGGGAATTAATATAGAAATGAATATCCTTGTCAGGATTTTCAGATTCAAGATAGAGTAGCTGAGCAACGATCACGTTAGCAACGTTGTCTTCAACAGGCCCTACAAGAAAGAGAACTCGTTCTTTTAAGAGTCGAGAATAAATATCATAGGCTCGTTCGCCTCGAGATGTTTGCTCGACTACCATCGGCACTAAGTTTAGTGCCTGAATTTCAGTGTTGTTCATAGTCATCCGTTATCGGACAAAAGCTGCTATAACTTTAGCCAGCAGTCTGCCCTTTATTCATTATTTCGTCAAATGTGCATGCTTTGTCAGTAACCTTAGCATGTCCCAAAACCCAATCCACTACATCGTCTTCCAAAGTCAAAGATTCGACCTCTGCCAGATTCTTCTGATCTGAATAGTACCAATCAAGCACCGCTGATGGGTCTTCATATCCTGAAGCTACCTGGTCTATCATTTCTTTTACTTTTGCAGGGTCTGCTTTTAATTCGTTCTGTTTGATTATCTCTCCCAGAATCAATTGCAATGTAACGCGTTTTTTTGCCTGTTCAGTGAAAACTGAAGCATCCAATGAACCTATCGCGCCTGCATTATGCCCCTGTCTTTTAAGGTTGTTCTCAAAATCTTGCTTAGCGCGGTTCGCTTCATTCGCTACTAATGCCTGCGGCAGTTCAATTTCATTAGCCTCATGCAAAGCATCCATCACAACATCCTTGATTTGACGACGAAGCGTTAAATCAACCTCACGCTCCATATTGCGCTTAATTTCATCGCGGAACGTCTCTTCCTTACCGTCTTTTACGTTAAATTCCAGCATAAATGTCTCATCTACTTCGGGTAAGACAGTCTCATTAACCAGATTAACCTTCACCTTGAATTCAGCATCTTTGCCTTTTAACGCTTCATTGCCATATTCATCAGGAAATTTCACATTAACCACAACATCATCACCTTCAGACGCACCAACGAGGCCATCTTCAAATCCGGCAATAAAACTGTTGCTACCTAATTCAAGTTCGTAATTTTCTGCTTTACCGCCTTCAAAGGCTTCACCATCAATGAATCCTTCGAAGTTGATGTCTAGAACATCGCCATTTTGCGCTGCTCTTTCTGCAATTTTTAATTCTCGTCGCTGCTTGCGTAACATCTCTATCATACTGGTGACGTCATCATCAGACACAGCACAGGTAGGTTTTTCGAATTCCAGTTCGCCCATATCCTTAAGCTTGACCTCAGGATAGACTTCAAACGATGCGGTATAGACTAAGTCCTGTCCCGATTCATCTTTAAGTTCATCAATCTGTGGTTGTCCAGCGGGTTTCAGGTCTTCTTGGGTAATTGCTTCATAAAGACTAGATTGCACCAATTCACCGATGACTTCTTTTCGTACCTGCAGGCCATATCTGCCCTGCACAATTTTTAGTGGTACTTTACCAGGGCGAAATCCCTGGACCTTGGTCGTCTTCGTCATTTTCTGCAGACGATCGCTGACTTCAGAACTAATCCTATCTTCTGGGACCTCAACACGCACTTTGCGCCCGATAGTGCCTGTGCTTTCAACTGAAACTTGCATCCTGTAAAAACCTCAAATATTAAGATAATTCAATGTGTTAATGCCCTTTCCCTATTAATTCTTATAAAGGGAAACACATTGAACATTGTGTGTTGGTGCGAAAGGAGAGACTCGAACTCTCACATCTTACGATACTGGTACCTAAAACCAGCGCGTCTACCAATTCCGCCACTCTCGCATGATATTTAGTCTAACACCTCATTTCTTAATAATTTTAGATAACTTACTAATATTTATAAGGTACTGACCTATTTTATAATTTTTGGCCTATTCTCACCATAACAAATACACTGTTTATAGCAAAAACCACGCACAAATCGTTCCTGTAGTGCTTATAAAGGCACATTTATTCAAATATTTCACAACTAGGTTAAGTTAAATCTGAATATTACAGGTGGGTTAGTATAGATGACCGTTTTTTTAAAAACATTCTTCGGTAAATGATTTACAAACTCGTCGACACTTTCTAGTACCCGTTCTTGGATTGATTATACAGTCTTCACCCCATTGATCACAGACCGTCATGCACTTTTTATCATCTGCTTTATTATAATCATCAGGTAACACCAATTCACCATCCAGTGGTTTAATACTCACATCTTCACTTTCTTCAGAAAAGACAGGGGCGGATACTAATAAAGCCATTGTCATTAACATCGCTAGTAAACTTTTAATGTGTCTGTGGTATTTCATAAATTTTTAGACAGTTATTTTCCCGTATGTTCCTTTGTAAATACCATAGAATCAAATAATAAATATTACTAATGCACGTTAGTCGTTTATATAAGCAACATTATCTGAATTTGACAATAAAGTATGCACCAATGTCGCGTCATTAAAACCTCGAAACATAACAGCGTCAATCTCGCCAAAAGTAAAATCTGAGATACCTTTAAGTTTATCAACTACTTGCTGGCTCATATCGATATGCATTGATTTTGCATGTTCACAAATTCGCGAAGCAAGATTAACTGTTTCACCCAATGCTGAATAATCGAGATGTTCATCAGAACCAATATTGCCGATTAAAACAGGGCCATAATGTAAGCCAATGCCAATAGGTAGAGGCTCATCAGACTCTTTATTTTCGGTCTTAAGGATCATTTGCGCGCACCTGCTGGCATTAATAGCCGACTGAGCACCATCAAAAATAGCCATCAATCCATCACCGCCAAACTTATCAATATAACCATTAAACTGAGATACCATGTCTACTTGCCTACCCAAAGTCTGGCTTATGCGAGCAAACAGCACATCAAGATCAATCGTCCGGCTCATCTCTGTCGAACCACGTATATCAGTAAACATGACACAAACCTGGTGCAACTCGGGAGTGGGCAACAAACCTGTCAAAGAATACGCCTCGACCATACGCTGTGTTCTTAGCGATATATAACGATTCAAATAATGTCGAACACGCTCAAGCTCATCAAAATATTGTTTCTTGTCTAAATGGTTTTTTAACCGGGCAGCTAATACGACGGGGTTAACCGGCTTAGTAATGAAATCACTGGCGCCCGCTGAGAAAGCCTCTGTCAGGCTCGATTCCTCATCCATAGACGTAATAAAAATGATGGGCACCATCTTATAGCGGGCGAGTTCGCGAAGTCGTTTACACAAATCAATACCACCAATTCCTGGCATATTGATATCCACTAAAATTGCATCGTAGTTATTTTCAAGGGCAAGAAAAAGACATTTTTCACCGCGTTCTGCTGTGTCGACGAGATAACCCTGACTTTCGAGGATTGCTGACAACACCATACGTGTCGTTTGATCATCATCAGCAAGTAATACTGTCTGTTTAGACATTGATTTTTTAATCACCTAATATATTTTATGCTGCCTCCATTTGCATATTATATTTATAATTTTTTAATGATTCTTATCTAAGAATCTTCAATATAATCGTAACATTACCAGCAAATAAATAGAAATGCGCTTAAAAGTAAATTATTGATACGTGTTCATCAAATACTTCAAAAATCGATTCTTACTGTCAAGCTAATCCGATCTTCGTCGTAGTCAGCACGCATTAAACGTTTGCTGTATTCAATATTGCCGCTGACACCCGACGCTTCAAAATAGCGCACACCTGTACTCAATAAAATATCGTCCTTATCGTTTTCTGGTTGTGGTCCACTAGCAACTGTAATTTCCTGAAATTGAAAGTCATATTGGTAAGAAAGATTCAAAAACGGTTCAAAGTCCCCGTACAAATAAGCGACATCCCCGGCGACGCTTACAGTGCTCACCCTGATGCGACTTTCGGCCACCTGCGTACCATTACTCTCTGTAAAGCTATCTGTACGTCGTCAAAACCTTTTGGACAGGTAGCGGTTTGATTT
>JGI20151J14362_10000487_pt1 | contig 28937 bp, 15 predicted proteins | sample COG_01_FD_14362 | JGI IMG/M metagenome (IMG submission 14362)
CCATTCCAACGTCGAGATGGATGAACATTCGTGAACACACCATTGTAATTTCAATAATAGCTCTACCCCTGCGTACGCAAGCACACTCCAACTCTCTCTATTCACCTTTGAAAAGAAAAACCGATCTGTCCTATTCAATTTCGAAATCACATGCGAGACAAACACATCCTTGTGATGCACCACCAATCCGGTCCACAACTTCGTCGGTCCAAGCTTCAACCGCTCCATATCCGCCAAAGCCTCCGCTGCAGCTTTTTCCCTCTCCTTCTTCTTCTTCCTCTTCTGCGCGCCGGAGAGGTTCTTCCCCATTATTATTCCTTTTCTTTGCCACACAGCAAATGGGGTTTTGTTGTCTCAGTCTGTGTGTTCGATTTTTTCCGATGATGTGAAAAAAAATACTCCACTCGCCACTTTAAAAAGCTCACAAAAGAAGAGACTGCTTTTGCCCGCGAAAGGTATACACATACACACTTTAACGACGATAGTATTTAGTGCCACTTGCACTCGTTCTCATCATCATGGGTGGGACGACAGAAGTTAAGGTACGCGCGCGCACACGACAAAGCTTTCGAAGGGTTTGGGGAGATTCTTTTCTTTTTGTTCGTAACGCCTTTTTTTTTCTCTTTCTCTCATTCGCAAGTTTGTGCATGTGCGCGCACGCGTGTACGCGCGCAAATGCGATTTTGGCGCCGCGACGATAATGCGGGTGGATGGTGCGACGACGACCCGCGGTTTTGCACGTAAACCACCGGGGTGGCTTTGAGTAAAAGCGACTTTTATTAGGAGCGTTTTTTTTTCTTAAAATTTTCTTTCTTTCTTTGACCAACCACACAACCACACAGATGATTCACAAAGGTCCGTGGGGCGAGAAAGGTACTCTCATTCCGATCGCCGTGAAGGAGGAGGATTCGAAGAACGATTTGAGAAGGAAAATTGGCGCAGCGACTGGTTTACACCCGAACGACGTGAAGTTACAGTTTGTCAGCGCGGTGCAACTTGGCGCGTCGTCCAAGTCGATGTGCGCCAAGGCGGGCATGTCGCACGGCAACTGCGGGGTGACCGAACGCATCGGTTTAGTAGCGGTAGCGGCGGAGGAAGGGGTGAAGCCGCACAAGCCTCGAGCAACGCCGTGCTTGATCGATAACAGCGGAAATTACGATATTGATGACGCAAAGTAAAGCCGTAAAAAAGTATGAGTGATCGTGATGCGCCGCGAGTACCTAAAAATGCAAGAACTACTACTAAAAACTTAACGCGCGTTTCTATTCTATTCAAAAAAGTACGGGTACGTTTCCGTCCCTTTCTTCTCTTCTTCGGTTGGATGCGCGGCATTAAAACACGAATCGCACCAAAAGAATGGCGAACAGACCGCCATATTATCGCCATACGCCGTCGTAGTCGCGTCGTGAATCTCGCAGCACATGCACGGTTTCCGCATCTTCCTGGCTTCCGAGATGACGATTGGATAGTGTTCGCCTGAGAGTTTCGCGGTTTCCAAGTCCATGTTTGCCACTCGCACGTCGCGAAACCGAAGGATGTGATCGCACGATCCTTGATGTCTGTACAAATACGATTTTCCCGGGATGATTTCTAAATCGCTAAACGTTGTCTCGCGCATGTCGCGGCTCGTAAAATTGGACGGTTTGATTTTCTCCTTTGTCTTTTTCTTTATTGACGCGCCGTTTTCTTTTCCCTTTCCCTTTCCGTTTTCTTCTTCGCCTCCTTGATCTTCATCGCTATCGTCCAATTTCATCCCAGGACATCGAATGAAACACTTCTTCGACGCGTCCACGATACCTTTCGATAAACTGACGCTGTTCTTGCTCCTCAAATCGTCGTAAAACACATTCTCGATGAAGAAAAATCCGCTCTCGTTCGCCTCGTTCGCTTCTTTGTATCCGATGTGTTTGCTACTCCTCGCTTTCTCTTTCTCCTTTCGCTTCTTCCCAGTGCCGTTATCATCGTCGCTCTTTTTTCTCAAATCGTTTACCAACCCGTGATTGACCGCCGCTTGCCTGTAATCTGCCAAACACTCAATCTCGTCTTTCAACTGCGTCAATCGGGTATCGCCGTGCACTAAAACCTCGCAATTCAGTTTCGGATACCTCACAAACTGCCAATTATCGTACACTTCCACGTGGAGAATAACGTTACTCTTACTTTTTTCACTCTTCTTTTTCTTTGTCTTCTTCGCGTCTTCTTTGTCTTTGTCTTCTTCTCTCCCTCTTCTCTTCGCCCTCACCGGATGCCTCGCGACGCTCGCTAAATCAATCTCCCTTCTCAATCGAGGCGGCATAACTTTCGTGTGCCATTTCATCATGGACATGGTCGTGGTTATCTGCGCCTGCGAGTTCGTGTTTTCTAAGCACTCGTTTCTCTGTCCTCGCACTTTCATCGCCTTTCCCTCTTTCTTCGCGTTCGACTGCCCAATCGAAAAATCCTCCCCGATGGTGGTCAGCGGGAATTGAATTCGTTCCTTTTCCTTTTCCTCTTCTGCACCGAGTACACTCTCTCTCAAAACGAACGCTCGTTTCTTTTCCAACTCGTTATTCTTGTTGTTACTAGTATCGTCAAACTTTCTCGCTCTCGCTCTCGCCTCGTGCAAAACGTCCTCGCACTCGCTCGAGAATCCGGACACGGAGACTATTCGTCCTCGTTTCTTTTCCATCACCGTCGGAAACGTTCGCTCTATCTTAGGAGCATTTTTTGCATCGATACCCCTAGGATTGAATAAAGAAGTCTCTCTGTCGTCGTCCTCGTCTTCTTTCTTCTTCTTCTTCATCGTTTCGCGACCCGTTTCCTACTCTTAATGACGAATGTAACGCGCGAAAATCTCCATATATTTCTGCGGCGAATTGCGCGAATTGAACGACAAAGAGTAACACATAAACGCGAAAAGGATGACGACGCGAAGACAAAACGATGCGTAAAGACGACCACCACACCGACGGCAAAAAGATGACGATGCAAAAGCGTGAATACGAATGAGAGAGCTCTTTTATGCGCGTTTGTAAAGTCTTTAGAAAGAGTAAAAGAAAATCGTTGCATCACCCCTAAGTGCATTGGAGATGCATTCCGCGCTGTTATTGACATAACAACACACTTTGCGTGGGATATCGAGGCGAAAAGAAAGAAGACTCAGAAAGAAAACAAAGTCATGGAGCTGCTGAAACAACTGAACGCGATCAGAGACGCGACGAACAGAAGTTTATTAATGAATAATAATAGGACGGACAGTGAGAATGTTCCCAACACTATTCCTCCTAGAACTCCTTCTGGCGCCGGCGACGATGTTTCGGACGACGAGGAAAGAATGNGTGAGAAAGAAGAAGAAGAAAACGAAAACGAAGAGGAAAAGAAGATGAGACGGCGACCGTTCAAGTACGCGAAAGCGATATCGCAGATGATGATGCGAAAAGGAGGAGGAAAAGGAGGAGCGGGGACCGACGACGATGAAAATGTTGACGGCGATGATAGAGAAGCGACAACGAGGATAACGTGCGCGTCGCAAAACGGCGTCGCGTGCGCGTTTGGATTTGCAAACGGGGATTTGCTCGTCGCGGACACCGAGACGGGTGAACGGGTGGCGCTGTTTAAAAGAGAGTCCTCCGAAGATGATGATGATGACGACGGCGACGACAAAAACAACGAGAACAACAACAACAACAACAAATACAATAGCATCACGTGCATCTCGTTTGATGCCACCGGGACGTTTTTGTGCTCTTCTTCGGCGAACGGGACGGTGAGAGTTAGACACGTGGTCGTCGTCGACGACGACGACGATGACGATGACGATGACGACGACGACGACGATGGCGCTCCAAAGACGCCAAAGTTGATAAACGCGAAGAAGAAGAAAAAAGTAATTCGCGTGCACGATGACGTGGACGGCGAGACCTTAGCTGTCACGCACAAATCTTCCGTAAACTGTTGCGTCATCGACCCGAATTTCGCCAGTCGAAGGAACCGGTTCGTCATGTTTGGAGGACGTCAGTCCTCGGAATTGGTTTTGCACTGTTTCGCGAACACAAAAAACGCCTCGCAAATGACAAAAGCAAAGACGATCGTCTTACAAAAGAACGACGGTCCAATCAGAGCCGTAGCCTGGCGACACAACGTCTTAGCGTGGGCCTCCAACGCGGGCGTGCGATTGCGAGACGCGACCGCGCCGGTTGGATTAGCGAGGTGGGAGAAACCGCCAGGATCGAAAGCGAGGTTCTCGCAACGAGATCCGGTATTCGCGTGGAACGATAAGACAGTCACGACGGAAGGGTCCGCGGAGTTGATGTTGGCATGGGCAGACGCCGTGGTCGTGTTTCGGATTCGACAAAGTAGTAACGGCGGTGGTACCGGTAACGGAACTAACTCGACAACAGAAAATAGTAATAGCAAGAACAACAACGCGGGCGGTAGTAAAAACGCAGCGGCTGCGTTAATCGAAAGCATAGCGCGAAGTACTAGCAGCTCGGGCGGCGGGAACAACAAGAACACCATCACCACTGGATTATTAAGAAGTGGAACGCCGCCTCTGAAGAGCGATAATACGGTCAAACGGGTGGAGATTTGTGCGACTTTCCAAACGCCGTATTTGGTGTGCGGTATCGCGCCGTACGCGAGCAAAAAATTGGTACTTTTAGCATGGTGGCCTCCGAGAGAAGAAGACGACAACTATAACGACGAAGTCGAGAAGAAATCAGTATCGTTGTCAAATGTCGAACTCCGCATCGCGGATTGGCGCGACGAGGCATCTTGGATTGACGCCTTGCCTTTAACGACGTCATCTTCAGGCTCGGACGTCGTATTTGGTCCGGTGATATCGCCAAACACGGTGAGCATGTCGCATTACCAACCTACGGATTCAACGTCTTCTTCTTTCTCGACATCATCTGCATCGAACTTGAAATCCATCTCGTTGTTATCAAAGCAGCACGAATACCTCGTCGCGTCCTCGGAGGTTGTTTTAATCGCTAAACAACGGTCCGCGCAAGACACCGTATTCGACGCGCTCCGTCGGCAAAAAGATAACGACGACGATTCAGCGCTAGATATATGCGAAAAATACGAGCACTTAGGTGAACTTCGCAAAGGCGCGGCGTTAGCTGTAGCAGAAGCGTCCGTCACGCGCGCGTTTGACGCTCAAAACTACGCCTTGGCAGCCAAGAGATGCCCGCGCGCGTTGGGGAGAAATCCGGAGAAGTGGCGCTTTTGGGCGAAGAAGTTTGCCTCGGTGAACAAACTCGGCGATTTAGCGTTTTACGTTCCCGTAACTTCCGGTAGTAGCGATGCGGATGGAGAAGCGCCTCTGAAACGGTCGACTTACGAACTCATCTTGATGGCGACGTTGAGCGACCCGGAGACGCAGCCAACGTTTTTAGCTTTAGTGAAAACGTGGCCGGCAAAATGTTTTGACGTCGGTGCTTTGACGAGAGAAGTTCGTTTGAAAGCAGCGAGAGTGAGACGAATGATTTCGGCGCAGTCGATTGATGGATTCTTGGACGATGAGCATCACTATCATCGTCGTCGTCAAGGTAGCAAAGAAGATTCCATTCAAGAAGTAGCGTCCACGTCTTCCATGAACAACTTCGAGGAGTCCAGCGTCATGCCTTACAGCACGATGATTGGCGAAACGCAATCGATATTAGACGAAGCGTTGGCAGAATTGTACGTCATGGACGGTAAAGTTGATCGAGCGTTGGAAGCGTATCTCTCGAACGGTCGACCGCCGACGATTTCGGCGTTGGATTTCATCGACCGGAGAAATTTAGGTGGCTCAGTCCCGATTGATAAAATCGGTGAATTGTTCGTGGCGGATGCAGTGAAAGCGGCGAAAGTTTTCGCGGCGTGCGAGTGTAAGAGTGATGATTTTTACCATCACAACCATCACCACCTCAGCGATATGAGCGAGAAACAAGTAGCGGCGGAGGACGCCATCATCCCGGACTCGATCGTGCTTTCCGAACTCGACCGATGCGACGAGTTTACCGACGAATCCGAGCGACGAGACGCTCAACTTAAGTATCTCGAAGCGTTGTGCGACCTCGATCCGGATCGGTATCACATGCATCACGAAGCGGTGTGTCGACTCACGGCGCAAAGGAACCCGAAAGAGTTGTTGTCGCGATTGGTCAAATCCGCGAGGTTTATTCCAGACCAGTTACCTTTAGAGCTTTCGAGAAGAGAGAAGAAGGACATTTTTGACGCCCAAACGAAGAAGTTCTTCTCTGGAAATTTGAACGATCCAAATGAAACGTACTGTTACGTCCCAGACGCGTACGCGCACGCGTTAGCGAGGAACGGACGCGTGCTTGAAGCGTTGGACGTGATTGTCACTGAACTCGGCGATATTTCAGGGGCGTGCGAATTAGTCAACGCCGTCACCGCGGAGTGCACCGACGAGGAAAAGAAACTGTTTTGGAGGAAAATTATCGAGTTGGCGCAAAAAAGCGATAAAGAAGCAGCACTGTTGTCCTCCTCCTCCACCTCCTCCTCCTCTTCTTCTTTCGCTCTTCTCCTCCAGCGCAAATCTTCCGAAAAGAAGAAAAAGCCGCCGATTTTGTTCAACGCCGAGTTGATTGAAAACGCGCCGATTGGCGTCACCATCGACAAAAGTTTGAAGAAGAATCTGGTCAAAATCGTTTCCGAGACGAGACGAGAGAGCGAAAAGTGGTCGAAAATGCGCGGGAAAGTCGCCAAGGAAAAGATGGAAACCACGCGTTTGCGAGTGGAGTGCGGCACGAGAGCGTCGCCGAGAGACGGGGTTCGATTCGTCGTGAAACCAAAAGAGAAGAAGAAGAAGAAGCAGAAGAGACCTAATGCTGCTGCTGTTGCTGCTGCTCCGAATTAATCTTCTACTAGCATTTGTATTCTTATTGTTATTCGTATTCTTATTAAACTACTCCTGGGTACTTAGCACCGCGCGTCAATACATCGCTTCCCTGTTGCTCTCACGAATTTGCTTCAGATTTTGCCTGCTGACGAGATGTTTTTCAAGCGGCTCTTGCTCATAAAAAACCACAACTACACCTCCAACGACGGCAAGAAAGCGTTGCTGTTGTTCTCGTCGTTGTTTCTTCATGGAAAAAGGAGCAGCAATAGCATCAGCAACGCCGCTTATCGGGGGTGTTCTTCTTCGAAATCATTCTCAACGGTTTCCCCAAACAACGCGGGGAAAAGTTCTTCTGAACAGCATCGTCGTTTCCTCGGGGGCGGGTTAGCGGCGTTAGGGGGCGCGCTCGCCTATTATTCGTTACCGACGAGTGACGAGAACGACGAGAACGATCGTCTCGCGAAAGATCCGAGAGACGATAGATCGAGTTTAACGCCGCACGAAAAGGTTGCCAAATTGCACCATTTTCTGGGCGACGAGAATAGAATTTTAGCGCACGCGAAACCGCTCAAATCGGCAGATGCTCCCGTTCATTTTGGTCTCTTTAGCGACGGCGAAATATCGAGGAAAGAAAAACGACGTTCGGTGAGAAAAGAGTCCGGGGAAACGATCGTTTTGAACGTCCCGGATGCGTACATCGTCTCCGCGTCCACGGCGGCGAGCGACGAAGATTTGGGCGAGACGTTTACGAAGATGTTGGACGAGAACAAAATCGACACTCGACAAGCGACGCAGATGTTTGTTTTAGCGCAGAGAAGATTGAAAAGCGAGAGCGGGTGGAAAGCGTACGTGGATTTTTTACCGAGGAGGATGGATTTAGTGCCAATGTTTTGGACGGAACGAGAGATTGAGAGAGGATTGAAAGGGACGGTGTTGTACGAGATGGTGAAGACGCAGAAGGCGAGATTGAAGGAAGAATACGAAACTGTGGTGAAGGACGCGTTCGATGCGAACGTGTTGCCAAAACTGAAAGAGATCATACCGTCCTCGTCTTCGAGTGTTTTTGTGAGTTTGTTCGGGGGAAACGCCAACGATACTTCTCCGCTTTCTTTCGAGGAATTTTTGTGGGCGAAGGCTTTGTTTTGGACGCGAGCGCTGACCATTCCTATCGAAAACGGTCGAGTCATTGTCGAAGCGTTAGTCCCTCTGGTGGATGCGTGTAATCACTCCACGAAGAAACCAAACGCGCGGTATCAACTCTCGAACGATTTGAAATCCGTGGAGTTACGCGTGCCTTCCAAAATTGAAGACAATATGACCAGCGAAGACGAGATTAAAATAACCTACGGCGTTGAAAATTTAGAGCGAGCTTTTTTCACGTACGGATTCGTCGACGAGGACGTGATGAGCACGATTTTACCGTTCGTTTGGAGCGACGACGAAGATACGAAAACGTACTCGAGTTGCTTAGATTTGAAACGGTTACCGAAAATCGTTCAGTTAGATTTGGAAAACGCTAAAAAAGGTGCGAGCGCGTTCTCCGGCGATCCCGAGGTGAGAGAGGCGTTGCGGATTTTAGGCATGCAAGGCGAACAGTTGGCGATGGAGCTGAGAGCGTTATTAGGGGTTAAAGAAACGTTAGCGTTAACACCTGCGGAGAGAATTTCTAAGCAAGAACGCGCGAATCAACGGAAAAAAGGAAGATTGTTTTCTTCGTTTGGGAGGAGTAAAAAAAATACCGTCGACGCGGATGAAATCGTCACCGACCATCGACGTTTGGAAAATAGAGGATTGAAACGTGCCATTGAAACGGCTTTGAAACATTTAGATGAAACCGACGAATCGGAAGAAAAAATAGGCAAAGGAGAAGAAAACAACAAGGAAAAAGGAGATCCGACGACGTCCGCGCGACGAATGGAAGAGGCGAAACGGTACCGAAAGAAAGTCAGAGAGATTTTACAATCCTACTTAGAGGCGTCGTCGAAGCATTGGAAGCTGTAGTAGCGCACCAGGTAAAAGAGTACTCGTATCGTATAAATATTTTATATAAAAAATTAAAGCTCATCCTTCTTCTCCTCCTCCTTTTCCGCATTCTTCTTTCTCTTCTTCTCATCTTCTTCATAAAACTGCATCTCTTTTGCTAACATTTCGTCGTATTTCTCGTCGCCCCAAGCGGCTCGGGTCAACGCGGCTAAAAGAGATTTCTCGCGACGCGTCCGGAAATCAATCTTCTTGCTATTTCCCTCTTCTTCCTCGTCGTCTTCGATATCGCTCATCGATACGTCCTGTCCTAACTCCCAGACGAATATACCTTCACACACGTCTTCAAACAATCGGCACATCTCCACTTTCTTCCTGATTAAATCTTTGCCGTTGAACCACACCTCGACGCCGTCTTTCGATTTTGCCACGTTCGTTTCGTCCTTCAATTCGTACTCATTATCTCGCAGTACGTCCCCGTACGGCCGCCACTCCGGAGCCGTCGATGCATCTTCCGGTATCGACCTGCCGTAAAACGGCACACCGAGCCGCATAATCTTCCCCCCCGTGAACGAATCCTGCGCGTAATTCAACGTCTGCGTCGCAAACTTCAAATTCGCGTGCCCGTCTCGATCGTCCAAATCGTACGCCATCGCGTGTAAACCATCCGCGAACTCCGAACATTCCAACATCTCCAATATCTGCTCCTGGTTTTCGTTCGGGTAATACGCAATGCTTATCTTCTTCGTCCTGTCGTGCTCCCGAAAATCCTTCTTCAACGCTTTCGCGAACTTTCCCAGATTCCGCCACTCCGTCTCGTCGTTCGGGTACGACCAGTTCAAATCGATCCCGTCAAAGATATCCTCGTACTGTTCGTACAAGAAACTGGACACCGATTTCACGAATTCCTTTCGCATCGCTTTCGTGCTCGTCGCTTTTGCAAAACCGTTCGTTCGTGACGATCCGCCTATCGCGACGTGTATTTCGCACTCGAACCGTTTCTTGGCATTTTTCAGCCTTTCGAGATTCAACGCCGACGGCAATCTGTCCAGCTTCTCCAACCGTCCAAATTCGTCCACCTCGATGGAGAAGAGAACGATCGCGTCTGTCCGCGCGCACAACGCGGAAATGATGCTTTCGGAGGTTGTTTCGTTCGCGATTCGCCAGTCTGGGAGGTACCCGAGAACTTTGATTGGATTCTTCTTCTTCGTCGGGGAAGAATCTCCGTTCGCGAACGCGTTGTGTGCAAAGACGACAAAGACGACGAAGAAAAAGAGAGAAGAAAGGACTTTAGAAGACGCTTCAAAAAAGCTTCTTTTTTCGAAGAGAGAGTAACGACTTCTTCGAGTGCTCCTCCCGCGTACACAAAGCCGCCTTTGCTGATGATCATCCACCCCCATCGTCGCGCGTTCGTCCTTCTGACTTGTCTTTTCTCTCTCTCGAGTGACGACTCCGGAGCACACGCTCGAGCCACTCATTTAGGGTCTTATCTAAACCCTAAACTTTAAGAAAGCTGAAAAAAAGAGGGAAAACGTCGGTCTTTTTTCTCGCACTTTTGAAGCGCTTTGGGGTGTCTTTTCTACACACACTGCTGCGCTTTGTGAGAGAGGACGAGACTTTGAGAGAGCGCGAGAAAGAACAAAAAGCAGACGAGCGAGCGAGAGAGAGAGCTTTTAAACTACTGCTCTCTTTGTTTTGTTTTCGTTTTATTATAGTACTCACAAAACGCACACGTAGAGCGTCACTCTCTTTGTTGTGTTGTTGCATTCTTTTACTTGAGATATAATTGGAAAGAACAATGACGTTGATGCGTTGCGCCGCCGCGACCGCGAACACTCGCACGAACGGCACAAAGATGACGATGAACCAACAAAACGGGAGAGGGTTACTCGCCTCGAAAGATTCTCGAACGCGGATAAAAGTGGTGAGGAAAGGCGCAGAAAAAGCGTGTGTTGGTATTCGATGCAATGCGAGTAAAAACCCTTCCGATGGTGGCAAAAAAGGAGGCAAAAGTGGTATCGCGGGTGAAAAATTAAGAGGCGGGAAAAGAGCTTTGCAAAACAAAGCAGTCTCCGAACCACCTTCGTCTCAAGGACGCCAATCTGATCTCAAGCCTGCGTTTATCTCCCCGTCGCAGTTCACCGAGATGCAGTTGTCGACGTCGCAGATGAAAAATTTGGCCTCGCAACGCCCGACGGATCAAACCTTTGTATCGCAATTCGCCGCCGACGAACCGAGGAAAGGCGCGGATATTTTGGTCGAAGCGTTGGAAAGAGAAGGCGTGGATTGCGTGTTTGCGTATCCAGGCGGCGCGTCGATGGAAATTCACCAAGCGTTGACGCGTTCGACGACTGGGATCAGGAACGTGTTGTGCAGACACGAACAAGGCGAGGTCTTCGCCGCGGAAGGGTACGGAAAGGCCACGGGGAAAATTGGCGTGTGCATCGCGACGAGTGGACCGGGCGCGACAAATTTAGTCACCGGGTTAGCGGACGCGTTGTTGGATTCGGTGCCGATGGTTGCGATTACCGGTCAAGTACCGAGAGCGATGATTGGTACGGACGCGTTCCAAGAGACGCCGATCGTGGAGATTACGAGGCAGATTACGAAACATAACTATTTGGTGATGAACGTGGAGGAGATTCCGAGGATTATTCGCGAGGCGTTTTTCTTAGCCGCGAGCGGAAGACCCGGACCGGTTTTAGTGGACATCCCGAAAGACGTGCAGCAACAAATGAGCGTGCCGTATTGGTCGCCGAAAGTGAGTTTGAACGGGTACTTGTCTCGATTGCCGATTCCGCCGAGTTCGCCGCAAATCGACCAAGTCATGGAGATGATCAAGAATGCGAAGAAGCCGGTGATTTATTCCGGTGGCGGTTGCTTGGATGCCTCCGACGAACTGACACAGTTTGCAAAACAGGCTGGGATTCCGATTTGCTCGACATTGATGGGTTTAGGCGCGTTCCCGGAGAGCGACGATTTGAGTTTGCGCATGTTGGGTATGCACGGCGCGGTGTACGCGAACTACGCCATCGATAACGCCGATTTAATGTTGGCCTTTGGCGTTAGGTTCGACGATCGCGTGACTGGTAAATTAGACGCTTTTGCCTCTCGCGCGTCCATCGTGCACGTGGACATTGACCCGGCTGAAATCGGCAAGAACAAAAAACCGCACTGTTCCATCTTTTCAAACATCAAACCGGCGTTGAGATTGTTGAACGAGAAAATGAGCAGAGAGACAAACTTACCGGACTTTTCCGCCTGGCGAAACGAATGCAACGAACAAAAGAAGTTGCACCCATTCCCGATGCCAAACTTGCAAAACGACGAGATTTCACCGCAAGCGGCTATTCAGTTGTTGTACGAAGTGACCAACGGCGAGGCGGTGATTTCCACCGGCGTCGGTCAGCATCAAATGTGGGCCGCGCAGCACTATTTGTTCGACGAACCGAGAAATTGGTTATCGAGCGGTGGTTTAGGTTCCATGGGCTTTGGTTTACCCGCAGCTATTGGTGCCGCCGCCGCGAGACCGGATAAAGTTGTCGTCGATATCGACGGCGACGGGTCCTTCGTCATGAACATTCAAGAGTTGGCGACGTTGCACGCCGAGCAGTTGCCGGTCAAATGCTTCATTTTGAACAACCAATATTTAGGCATGGTCGTACAATGGGAGGACCGATTTTATAAATCGAATAGAGGACACACGTACTTAGGGTCTCCAGACCACGAAGAGTACCACGAAACGAAAGACGAGTCGATGATTTTCCCAGACTTTGTGACCATCGCAAAAGGATTCCGCGTCCCCGCGGAGAGAGTGACGAAAATGAGCGAATTGAAAGGCGCGATTGAACGCATGGTGAACACGCCGGGGCCGTACTTGTTGGACATCATGGTGCCTCACCAAGAGCACGTGTTACCGATGGTTCCAGGTGGGGGTTCGTTTAAGGACACGATCACCTCCGGCGACGGGCGAACGGCCTCGGATTTAGGCAAGAAGATGGACGGTCTGTAGACGCGATTGAAAGAGAGAGAGAGATAGAGGCGGCAACGCCTTTGACGCTCTCGCCGTTTTTGATCAACTTAACGACGCCTTGTGTAAAAATTATATTTTCTTCATTACTACTTACTGGTACATTTCATCTACATCACATAAAAATACAAAAGCGTTTGCTTGCTATCGATCAATCAATCTATATCGATCGTTATTCTATTTGCGGACTAATTCTATATGCACATGTTTATATTTCTCTATTGTTGCGCGTCTTGTTCTCGCGGTTCGTTCTCGGGGGCCGGCTCTTCCTCCTCCGGCTCCGACTGTAAAAGTGGTTTCGTCGACACTTGAGAATCCATCAAGCCGGCGATTAATCCGTCCTCTTTCTTTTCCTCGCCTCGTTCTTTTGCTTTTTCTTCTTCAGAAGAAGAAGAAATAGAAGGATGCGCCTCTCTGCTTCCGCTCAACAAAGGCGACATTTTTTCCACGAATATCTTCGCCTCCTCCCTCTCCTTGGCGTCTAAAATCTTCCTCTGTCCGTGAACGAAGGACAAAATCCCGTTCCACCCGAACCCGACGATGTTCATGAACGGAATCGTCAAGTGCCTCGGAACGACCCAGAAGTTGAACATTTGCGCGGGTACCCAGACGATCCACAAAGCGCGCATGGTTTCAAACACCGTATCGTTCCATAACGTTTTCAAAGTCCCGTAAAACTCTCCCGCGCTGGTTTTGTTTTCCGACCACATCTTAATCGCCAAGAACGTTGGAAAGTATACAAAAGGCGCGACGAAGAGTTGATCCGCGGCAACGATTGCCCCAGTCGCGCCTGGGATCCCCATCTTTGGTTTCATCACCCCGTACAGCGGTTTCAACATGTGATTGTACAAAGAGTACTGAAACGCGCCTACGTACGCCACGCCGAGCGCGAAGAAACACCCAACCCTCTGATAATCCAAATGCGTGTTCCCTTCCACGAATATTTGGACGAACGCGTCTGAACTGACGCATTTAAACACACTCGTCGCCAAGGCGGCTAAAAAAGGCTTCTCTAAAAACACTTTCTCGTACAAACACATCCAATATTCCTTGTACCATCTCAACGTCGCCGGATGAAACAAAACGTTCGGAAATTTCACCCCGGCGTGACGTAAAGAACTAATCGGGTTCGGTGGTTTCTTATACGCTCTGGCCACCGCATCTATGGTCGCGTAATCGATCACTTGCTCGGTTTTTTGCCAGTACGGGTTAAAGAAATACGACGACGGCGCCGAGGAACCGCCTCCCTCTACTCCCGCTTCCGCTTCCGTCGTCGGATGATTTTGTTGATTCAAACGTTGTTGTTGGGTCCTTCTGCTCAATTTACTATTACTGCTACTAAAAGACGACCAGTACTCGTTCAAAGTCTTCCTCGCGTTTTCGATCCGACCAAACGCGCTGGTAGGAGTAGTACTACTACTACTCGTACTCGTCTGTTGTGCTCCGTAAAAATCCTTCTTATTCGAGCGAATTTGTTGTTTTGCAACCACGTCTTCTCCTCTGTGTACTCCTCCTCGTTTCATCCGTTCGACGACGAGTTTCCTCGCGTCTTTGAGAACCTCCGAGGCTGTTCGTTTCGTGCTCATGAATAATCTTCTCGTCGTGGAATCTTTCCCGTGGGGGAGCCGCCAACGAGTAATCCGAGCAAGAAGAAGACGAGATAAGAGATGCACAAACGACGACCGCAAAGAAGATGAACGCAAAGATGGGCTGTATAGCGCAGGTGTGCGTGTCGTGCGCGTAACGGAGAAAGAAAGTAAACCTTGTTTCGTATAAAAAATGGTGGTGTTAATGGTGTCTTATCGCGCTTAAATTCTCGTTTTTTGTGACGTCTACCACTTGGAAAATGTGAGAAAATACGCGAAAGCGACATTAATGATGCGGCGAGAAGAAGATCTCTTTAGCTCTCTCTCTTTTTCTCTCGCTGTAACACTACTACTTTACTCCTCTGTCATCACAGGTCTAGTTGTTGCCCTCTTGTTCTGTTTATTTCTGTTTTGAAAACGCGCGGACGTGGAAGCTCAGGGTGACCTTCCTATGCGGCGGTTCTTCGTGTACTCCTACTCCTTCTCCTCCTCCTCTTTCTGCGCTCGCTGAAGCGCTTGTTTTTGCCACGGTGTTGTTCGAGTTCCAATAGTTGCGCGCGGCATTTAAGGACGCATCTGTTTGGTGGAACCCGGACGCGCCCATTTTTAGGAGGAGTTGAACGTCTTGCGAAGACATCGGAACGGCGCGTTCGATGATTTCGCTACTACTATTACTATAACTACGACTACTACTTTCAATTGGCGCTAAGGACGTCAATTCTTTGAGTTGCTTTTCGACGCGTTCGGATTTGTTGTCTTCGATGTTGAGACAAATAACCCCGCGTTCTTTCGCCTCGTTCGAGCGCAACTCCTGTAAATGCAAAGGCGACGGAGAGACGACGAGGAACGTGCCTTTTTCTTTCATCGTTCTTTCGATTTCTTTTCCGTTTCGAGGCGCAAAGACGCTCAAAGAAATGTCGACGCTGTCGTCTTCCATCGGCACGTCGTTCGCGTCCGCAACGGCAAAGAAGAATTCCGCCCCGTTTACTTTTTCTTCTAAAATTCTTTCATCTTCATTAGCAGTAGTAGTTATCATCATTCGTTTCGCGGCGACTCTCACCGCTTCTTTACTCGCGTCGATGCCGATAAATCTAAATCGAACGTTCCGTTTCCTCGCTCTTTCGCGCAGCGATACGACTTCATCGTTTTCCCCAAACACCAACCACCTCGAAATCTTCTCCAACCAGTACCCGTCGCCGCACCCGATGTCTGCAATCGTAACAAAAACCACTTCTTCCGCCTCTTCTTCTTCTTTCCTCTTATTGTTCTTCATCTCGAGCGCTTGTTCCGCTCGCGCGCGTTTCTTCGCCTCCAATTTTTTCCGTCGAGGACCAACTTTAAAGCCACTATTAGTATTCCCATCCTCGGGATGATGTTGCGTTTTCTCGCTCTTCTCGCTGTTGCTACTCTTTATACCATTGCTCTTCTCATCGTCAGCGTTTTCCTCCTTTTCTTCGCTTTCAAGGCATCGAGACACCGCCTCCAGCACTTCTCGTTTCAGTTTCTCTTCGAAGAGAAAATCAAACGTTTTAGAGTCGAGAAACTGTTTCCGGCTTTGTACCATCTCTCGAGTATCTCCTGTTACTGTTCTTGTCGTCAGTAAGTGCGCGAATCCTTCTCTCGCGATATCTATCGAGTGCTCGTTTGGGCAGCGTAATGCCATCGAGTGCTTCGTTAACGGTTTTGCGCACGTGGGACATTTGAACGGCGAAAAGGAGGAGGAATGAGAAGCGTACGAAAAGCATTTCACCTCGTTTCTTTTACTACTGTTGTTTCTTCCTTTTTTCCTCCGAGAAGCGATTGTTGTCGGGAGGAGGAAAGAAGAAGACGACAGTAACATCTTAGTAACGTCTTATTCTCTGAGGAGAAAAGGGAGTTACGAAGGGGAGAAATACAGACTCATTATTAAAGAGTAAGAACGAAGCACTTACGAGTAAGAAATACGCACTCATCGAGCTAAACTTGAGTAAGAAATACAGACCTACACCCTAAACTCTTAGTACGTACTTCTTACTCTCTTCTGCCTGCTTGTGAAAATGCATCAGATTTTTTTCCCGCCAAAATCTCTCCTCATTAAAAGCAGATACAAACGTAATTTACTGCGCGCGAATAATAAACTACTCGCCTTTCGCGACGAACGCCTCCTCTCTCTTTCTCGAATTATTCAAAACTCGACCTTTACGGCAGAGAAGAGTCAGAAGAGAGATGAAGAAAAAGAAGCTTTCAGAGAAGGAAAACGATGAAGAAGAAAAAGATGAATCTAAAATCGATTCATTTTTGCATCCAATCGATGCGTCGTTGACACATCTCGCCTCGAAAATCGAACGAGTCTGCTTCCCGTCTTTACGAGCGAGAGAGATTCTAGGCGAAGAAAAAGAAGCGAGCGATGGCGTGGTGCGTTTTTATTTATACACATTCTCTCTCTCTTTCGAAGAACGTTTCATTAAGCGCTGCTTTTATTTCTTTTCTCTCTCTCTGAATTGATCTCTCTAACGAACTCTCTCTCTGATATATAGACGAAAAACCTGTGGCATTGCGTCATCGCGTACGTCGTACTCACATCTCACGCACACACAAACGAGTACTTCGTGAAGAAAAATTTAGGGGACGTTTTGATTCATTTTCGCGTGAACGCGGCGGATTTCTTCACCGCGTGTCGGACCTTCGCGTGCGTGTGCGCCAAACCGCTGAGGAAGATTTTGAGGGAGGAAACGAAACATCCTCTTTTGAAAGGAGATGAAAGGGACGAGGACGAGGACGAGAGCGAAGAAGGAGATGAAAACGCGAGGAAGAGACAGAAAACCGAGGACAAGAAGGACGACGAGGATACAAAAACGAAGAAAGCGCCGACGAGAAAAACGAAATCTCCGAAACTCAACGCGGATGATTCCGAGGACTTGGAAATTGCCGAAATGAAACGATTGGAGCAATTTTTAGGCATGGATAATTTGCGAGCGTCGTTCGCGTTTAGCAAAGTCATCGCGACAAAGTTCGAGCAGTTTTGTAAGACGCACTTTCGCGTGGACGAAACGTTGGGACGAGCGTATTGTCGGTTCGCGTGGAACGCGTTTTCGTTGACGAAAGTGAAATTAGGTACGAGCTTGTTCGAAGACGAGGATAACGAGGAGGACGGCGACGACAAGAAAGCGAAAGAGAAACCAAAGCTGATGTTGTCCTCGAGACATAAAAAGAGGAAAGGCACGTACGCGGAAAAGAAAGAGACGATTAAAAAAGAAGAGGCCGAAAGAAGAGAGAGCAACAACAAAAAAGTCTTGTCCCATACCACACACGCGGGAGGAGTACCGAATTTGTACGAGCAGTTTCACCTTCTCGTCGCGATTCAAGCGTTCGCGTTAACCAATGCCCCGGAAACGTGTTTAAGAACGAGCTTGGAAAACATGCTCTCGATGACGGAAAAGGATCCGGAAACCGGCGAGCCTTTGGCGCTGGAATCTTTGTGTCGATCGAGCAAGACGAAGCTCGCGAGCTGTCAGAAAATGTTGAAGAACATCGAAAAGTTGCACGAATCTATTTTGAAAGAGAAGAACACGTTGAGAAAGAAGTATTTCGAGAAGAATAAGAAGAATAAGACGGCGATGGAGAACGTCAAGTTAGCTTCGGATATCTTTGAACGCGAGTACGTGGAAGCGGTGAGAGAGAAATTCGGATGTCGCGCAATCAACGAGAAATTGTACGTGCCGTTCCTTTTAGCGGAAGAAGAAATAGATGAGGAGAAGCAACGAGAGAAAAATCTTCCCGCGCCGTTTGATGTGCTCAAAGGCGATTTGCGAGAACAACCGATTGGTTTTGCGCGACTGCGAGCCGCAACGCCGATGCACAAGAAGGATAAAAGTTTCACGTTTCGAACCGGATCCGCGGTGGAAGCAGCTGTAGCAGTAGCTACTGCTGCTACTACTACCGCTGCTGCGACGAATACTACTAACAACATCGGGGGGACTTTTATTCCGCCTACGCCGCAATCGCCGTACGCCGGGTTCAATAAAACTGTCGCCGGCGTGGCGGTTGATTATAACAACGTTCAAAACACGCCGATTTCAAACGTCATGTACGGCGTCGAATGGATCGATCGAATCGTTTCGCCATCATCAAACAACGTTGATAACACGCAGCAAAACGACGAGACTTTACGTTTACTCCGCGAATGCATCCGAACAAAGAACAACGACAAAGATAAACTCCAAGACGCGTACGCGCGCGCCGAGCGTATGATTACCAAGTGCAACACGCTCACTCGCGAAGATGCGTTCACAAATCTCAACGCCGCTGCGAAGCGAGGCAACGTTTCGAAATCACTCGATAACATCGTCGACAACAGGGCGACGGATGCCTTGGCCGTGTTCAAATACTTCTTTCGAGCGATTTTGAGAGACGAAATCAATCGCATGGAGGCGACGACGACGATGACGACGACGAACGCAAACACCATCTCTGATTCGACGAAGCGTGCGATATCGATGCTCGTGGACTCGAAACGATTCGTCGAAGTAGTCGTCGCCTTATCCGTCGAGGTAGTTTCCGTCGCGCGAAACGGAGTCCATTTGAGCACGAGTAGTGGAATCTACGACGTCGGTCCAAGTTTCACCGGGAATGGCGGTAATCGCGCGATTACGTTGCGCTTTCCAGCTATTCCCAACGCGATTGGTTTAAACGCGTTTGATGTTTTGAACGGCATCGAGCCGTTCGTGAGATCGAGACCGGAAATGCCGCGAGAAATTAGAGCGTACTTTGGTCGAATCGAAGAGTCTATGTTAGAAAAGTTAAGCTGGAAAAAAGATTCGAGTTTGTATCCACTTTTGCGCGTGGCGACGACGAAGAGCGGCGCGAAGAAGAAGAACATCGGAGAGACCGCTGCGATTGCTGCCGCTGCTGCTGCTGCTGCTGCTGCAAAGAGCGAAGATAATATTACGAACAACAACAACAACAACGACAACAACGACATCCACTCAAACAGCGCCAATCAAATCGCCGCCGTACTTCTCGGTGGCACGTTAGCATCCGGGCAAAAAGTCACCAAACCGCTCTCAAAACACCACACAGCGCGATCGTTAACGCATATGCAACAATTCGATCGCAATGTTCTCGGGAAAGGAGGAGGAGGAAGAGGAGGAGACTCGAATGATGACTCTCCGATTGATGAAGAGAAGAAGAAGGCGTTAGATGTGGCACAAATGGCACATACCGCGTTGCGTTCGCCGCCTCGAACGACGACTATTATTGGTAGTGGCCATATGAGCGCATTTTCCCCTTTGAAAACAAGCGCGTTTACGGCGTTTTCAACTCCGGCGAGACGAGCGTCCGATAACGCGAACATGGGATCATCGTCCTCAGACGTAGAGCGAATCAGTGGGATTGCGCACGCGCAAGAGCAGCAGTATAATCGAGCGGTTTCCTCGCCCGGCGTTGGTGCGAAAATACCGTTACCGTTACCAGACAAGTACGCCGTAGACGACGACGACGACGATGATTTCGAAATCGACGACGAAAAGCGTCGCGCGAAAGCCTCCTTGGACGTTTTTTTCGCCAAAGTCCTCCGATTAGCCGCCGTGCGTTTAGCTGATATTTGTGCCCGGCTCCACGTCAACCAAGAAGTCACCCGACGCGCGTTCCAAATCTGCGAATTCGTCGTGTTTGAAAAAACCTCTCTGCTGTACAATCGACATCTCGATCAAATCATCTTGGCGTCCATCTACGGCGCGTGCAAAATCGCATCCAGCGAACAAGATCGAAACGTGAAATTCAAAGACATCGTGTATCGATACCACAAACAACCGCAATGCGTGGAAGAGGTGTTTTGGAGCTGCCCATTAACGGTGACCAATCCCGGGTTGGAAGTCGTCAGTCGCGGCGATATCATCGCGTTTTACAACAAGCAGTTTGTCCCGAACGTCAGGCCGTTCATGTTGCAGTTACGAAAAGGAGGAGGAGGAGGAGCAGGAGGAGGAAATTCTGACGACGCGCTCACGACAAAATCGCAAAAGACGACGACGACGACAACAACGACGACAAAAATGACGTCGACGCCGAAACGACCAAAAGCAGCAGGGACGACGATGACTGCCATTCAAAGCACGCCGAACCGATCTCGAGTTCACTTCGATTCGGAAGCGTTGCTCAAATCCCCCATACGGGAGGTGAAAGGAACCGCAGGCGCCGGGAACGTGTACGTCTCGCCAATGCGTCCGGAGACGAGAGAAAAAGCCTTCGTACACTCAAACAACAGGGGAGGCGTCCACGACGATGAGAATACCAACGCCGCTCTTCTTCATCACACGTTCGCTTCGCCGGCGAGAAGAACCGCAGGCGGGGGCAGAAAATCTCCGTCGGATACCAAAACCGGGAACATAATCGCGCTCGTCGGTCAAAGCGACTTTCACGAAATCAACGAAACTTTGAGCCAAAAGAGCAAACAAGACTAGTAACATTTCGAGCTGCTCTCTCATCCGTCTCTTTCCTTCCTTCCTGTTAGTGTTATTATCATTATTGTTATTATTGTATTATCGTAAATACGTGTTGCACTGTTGCTTTTCGCCTCAGAAATTCTACGGAACACTTCTCCAAGAAGAAGAAGACAAAGAACATAATGAATGAAGCTTTAAACGTTCGAATTTCAGCAACGAAAACGTTACATTCCGTTTCTTCTTCTCCTCTGCCTTTTTCCTCGCACGTCCATCTCGTGTCCGTAAAGGACAGCCCGACGGCGTTTCTCTTCGCGCATTTCGTGCACGAATGCCTCAAAATCCAACGCAACGACAAAAAGAACGAAGACGAGGAAAACTCTGACGATGATGAGAACAACAAAGACGAGGATACGAAGAACGAGAGGAACGCGACGAAAACAACAAAAACGAGCAGCTCGAGGACATCGAAAAGAAAAAGAGCTGCAATAGTGTTCGTGGAAACGATGAAACCGTTCGAAACTTCAATCAGTCCGCACTTGAGGAGGAAAAAAGCTGAATTTTTGTACCAAAAAAAGGAAAAATTTGGGATCGAATCCATCGATTGTTGGTCGACACCAATGGCGTTTAATTTCAACGATGACGATGATAAAGAAGAAGACGAAAAGGAGGAGAATGTGTTTACGGTGAATGGCGCGCGTTCGAGTGCAACGTCGAGTTTAGATGGTTTGTATGATTTGATCGCGAAGAAGGTATCGGGGACGGTCGGCGACGATACTATCGGAAGAACGATGGAAGAGTGTAGCAGAAATGGTGGTGCGAGTATTTTTATCGACTCGTTGGACGTGTTAGCGGCGAGAACGAGCGAGAAAGCGGTCGTGCGGTTCCTCGTGCGGTTGAGAGCGATGGAGAATGTGGCTTTAGTGACGGGGTGCCAGGCGGCGGAGGACGTCGAGGATGGATTCTTAGACGAGGACGACAGAGAGCGCGGGACGATGCAATTACTGATTGAAAACTTAGCCGACGTGACGTTGACGACGTCCAAGTTACCTTCCGAAGGTGGTAATAAAGGTGAGTTGGTCAAGGTTGTCACGAGACATCGAACGGTGGATTCCAAGTATTTAGACTGGGACGGGAGCGTCGTGGATGGAAATAGAACTTTATTGGACGAAGAGAATGGTGGCAGTCGACGACCGGGCGGAAAGTTTTCGCACGTCACTGCTGGCGTTAGTAGTGGTAGAAATTTTGACGACGACGACGACGACGAGTTGACGTTCTCTTTAACGACTGAGTGCGTGGCGACGATTTCAGAGCTCGGCGCGAAATGCGAGCGATATAGTTTCAGCTTGTAAGTAGAGAGTATAGAAGAGTTTTTAGCTCATAATACACACATACTACGTAGTTATTTCAACTTAAAGAGAAGTTTAATACTCATGTATTAGAATTTACAAATGCTTATTAATCAAGTTTAATACTATTCTGTGTATATATTATCTATTCGTCGAGGTCCATGGGAATCGCCAAGGCGTCGTTATCTCGTCGGTCGTTTTCTTCTTCCGATTTTGAAGAAAGCGAATCTCTTTTGGCGGCAACATCTCTATCCTCTTCATCGTCGTCGTCTTCGTTGTCGTCATCATCATCGCCGTCATCCAAATCTTCCTCCAAGTTAATCGACCCGCTCTTAATCGCTGGATCGTTTTCTATTAAATCCTTATCCGCCTCTTCGTCGTAAAATACACCTTTGTTTGCCTCGAGAGACATCGAAAACCGGCTCGTCTTCTCCTCTTCAACCTTCGCCTGCCCGTCTTTCTCGCGTGCAGTAGAAGGCGGCAGGGCATCGCCGTTCCCGTCTTCTTCTAAAGAGTCTCGTTCGTCGTGTTGATCTAACATCTTCCTCGCCGCTTCGTTCGCCGCGTCGAGCGCATCGAGCTCGGCTTCCGCATCCGCCAGTCGTTTCTTCAACGCTCTCGATTCCTCGTCGTCTTCTTCCTCCTCTTCTTCCTCCTCCTCTGGAATCTCCTCTTGCGTGATTTTCAACTCCATCGCGGCCTTTTGTTCCGCTTCCATGATCAAATCCTCCTTCGCTTTCGACGCTTTTCTCGCCTCTTCTTCTCTCTCTTCTTCGAGCTCCAACTCCGCCATGCGAGCGGCTTCGTTCGCTTCCTTTTCGGCTTCTTGATCGTCGTCGTCGTCGTGGTTAGTATTATGAATCGCTTCGGAGTTCCTTCGCGTATTTTCCTCGAGCTCGTCGTCTCTTTCGTCTTCCTCGTCTTCGTCGTCCGTGTCCGGCGCCAGTCGGATGTGCTTCCCTCTGACTTGTTCGTTTTGTTCTTCCTCTTGGTGTTGTTGTTGTTGCTGTCCGTCGTCGTCGTCGTTTTCATCGACGAGTACTGTTGGATTCTTTCGAGGTCGTCCACGCTTCTTCTTCCCGCTCCCGTTGTTGTTCATGTTGTTGTTGTTGTTGTTGTTGTTGTAATTCGGCGTCGCGCGACCGTTTCGTCCGTAATACTCTTTCGGGGTCTTGGCGAACGTTTTTATCCTGCGACCGTGTTGATCAAACTCGACGCCATCGACGTCCCAGATTTCCTCATCTTCGGCGTCGGAATCGTGCAAAGGAGCGCCGTTTCTGGCGGTCATCAACTGATCCAACGAGTCTCGTCGTTCGGCGCCGATTTTGTTGAACTGTTCCGTCGGTCTCAATTTGAGCACCCTGAATGTTTCCGACGGGCCTCCGGGCGTTTTTCTTGGCCACATTTTGTTTCGGGTTTGCCGTTGCGTGGCTTTGATGGTCGGTAACGATCCATGGACGCGCTCGTACACCTTCTTCTCGCCTCGCCAATACTCCAACGGTTTTTGTCTTTGGCGCGAACTTTTGCGCACCTTTTGTGAGCCGCCTGTTAAATCTTCGACGACGATGGTTTGTAAACCGCCAAAGGCTAAAGATTTTCTTCTGGCCATTTCTTCGCGCAAGCGTTTGTGCGCTTCACCTCTAGGTTTGCGAATAGGGAATCCTTCCTCATCGAACGCGCGGTCGTCAGCGAATTGACCGCCTACTAAATCTTCTTGGTCAAAGTCGTCGTCGCCGGCTTCGAATCCTCCGCCAAACTCGTCGTCGTCGTTGTTCAAGTTTTCGTTCAACATTCCCACCGGTTGCACTTGCGGTTGCGACTGACCGCCTGCTGCCCCCATGTGCGAGACGCCTTGCCAATCCGGACTGTCTTGATGCAAAACAGCTTCGTCTTCTCGTCCCGGGATGTTGAACATGTTCACCAGCGCTTCCGCAGCCATCGGCGTGTTGGTCACCTCCCCGCCGCTCCCCATGCTGCTCTTGCGTAACATTTCTCGTCGTTTCTCTAATTCCATTTGCTCTCTCTTCAGTCTCTCCTCTTCGATAGCTTCGGCTAACACTCCGCCTTCTTGCATGTGCTGCTCGCGAAGCAATCGTAACTGCGAATTCATCTCCATCGAAACTTTTCTCTGTTGTTGTCCTTTCGCGTGCGGACTCTTCGGTCGAAACATCGGTTGCGCCGTCCTGTTCCCGTTAAAATCGTACCCGGCAAATCCTTCGTTCTCGGCGAACGACCCGGCTCGATCGCCGTCTCTCGATGCCGCCGCCGAGTGTTCGCCCTCACCAGTAAAATTCGTCCCGTCCAACTCCTCGACCACCATCGCCGTTCGTCTTTTCTTCGCTCCTCCATCCGGAAGCGCTGCTCTCCCCAAACTCTCCGCGGGCGCTTTCATCACCAACACGAACGGTCTCGGTTTCACTTGTCGCCCGGTGCCTTTTCGTTTCCGTAACCGTTCCATTCGCGAAGATGACATCGACGAATGTTGGGTTAGATTTTGATGTCGCCTTCTTTGCGCTCCCGCTTGGTCCGTTTGATTCCCCCAAGAGGTCCCAAAGGGTAACTTATTCCCTTGGCCATTAGTATTCGACGATGTTTCTTGTGCTTTCTGTTGCGCCGCTCGTTTCCTCGCCGCTCGCAGTTGCGCTAATCTCGCGCCTCCTTCCACCACCGGTGGGCGTCCGGATTGGAAAGACACTCGTCTTTGTTGTTCGTTCATGTTTTCCATCTGTTGGTGTTGGTGTTGGTTTTGTCTGTACACGAGAGACCGGGAGGTGGATTTTAACGCGGATTTGATGATTTGCGTCGTTTGTCCATTATTGTTGATGTTATTGTTCATCGGTTGTGCGCCCAGAGGTACCCTGATGATGCGTTTAAAGAGAACGAGAGAGAGAAGATGCGATAGTTTCCCCAAAGCGGCGTGAGTAATAATACAGAGAGAAGCGACAGAGAGGAAAGGAACGAATGGAAAAATTCAAATTTTGAAACGGATCGATTGAAAAGAATGTGAATTGTTCCTATGTTTACCTTGAAACGACGCCCAGAGGAGGATTTGGAGGAGGGAAAGGGACGACGGTATCATCGTTCCTCTCCATGTTGAACTCAGTCTTTTAACGCGCAAAACGAAGAGATGTGGTAGAGTATTTCGTGCGGTTTTTACTCAATTATACTGACGAGAAATTTGAATTTTGAGGGGGAACTTAGACACCAATATTTAGGGTTTTTGAATTTTTGCAGCATTGGGTTCAGTTCGAAAGCGTAGTGATACCACATACGTGTGTCGTGTTTATCAGTAGATAATATATATATATATAAATAATTAAAACGTGTAGATGTGTGTAACTCTTCTCTTTTCCTTCTTCTTTTCCGAGGAGGTTGTTCCTTCCTCCTCCTCGGTTTTAGTACAACTTTGTTTGCCGACTTTGACGCGCGGTTAGTCAGATTTTTTATTATTACTTGCGGGTCCACGGATCGAATCCATCACCATCCGAGGATGACGCGCCGCCCATGGCCATTTGCGTTTCGTCGTCGTCGGGGTACCCAGAAGCGATGTCTTCCTCGCCAAACCCGATTCGCGCCACGTCGTCGCTATCCTTGTTGTTATTAAAATCAATCACGGACAACTTTTCCAACGCGTCCTCCGCGGAGGTGCGGTATTGCGTGCTCTTCGCCATCGAGCGCTTCTTCGCCTCTTCCATTTGTCTTTGCTCCTCCTCCAACTTGTACTGTCTCTCCTTGGCAACCTTTTCGATTTCCATCTGTCTTTGGTGCGCTTCCAACACTTTCTGTTCTCTCTCCGTCTCCGCCGCTTCCGCTTGCGCTTCCGCCTTTGCCAACTTCTTCTCTTCGATTTCGCGCTCGGTTCTCGCCTCTTCGTATTCCTTCGCCAATGAAACTTCCAGCGCCGCGGCGCGTTGCTTGGCCGTGTGGGACTTCTTCTTCGTCTCTTCCAACGCCGACGAAGCGGCTTCTTTCGCGGCTTCGACTGATTTCATCGCGTGTTGCACGTGCAAGTTGAAATCTTCCTTGGTTTTCCCAAGCATGTCAAACTCGTCTTCGACTTTACGTCCGGCTAATCGAGAAATGTCTTTTGCGTTTTGCACTTTTCTCTTGGCAACTTCTTGAACTTCTTGGATCTTCTTTTGCGCGAGTTCGGTGATGTCGTCGACTTTTTGGGCGGCGATTTTCGCAACTTCTTGCGAGTGCTCGTAGTTCGCTTCCGCTTCCGCTCTTCTCGCCGCGGCTTGCTTGACTTTCATGGCGGCTTGTTGCGCCGCTTCTTTCGCACGTTCCATGGCTTTACCGCCGTCGCCGAGCGTCGGTTTGCACGTCGTCGCGATGTGTTTCAACTCGACGAGTTTCTTCAATCGCGCGGCGTTGACAAACTCTTCCTTGGATTTGCGTCCCAAGGTGGAAAACAACTCTTTTCTGGTGATGTCCGGCGATTGGTTCGCCGCTCTCCCGATGGCTTCCTCCAACGCTTTCGTGTTGATGGTTTGCTGCTGCTCGCCCATGGACGCTTCACCTTTGGAACCACCCATATTTCTCTTGAGCGTTTCTTGCGCCAAGTGTTCGACTTTCGTGACGTCGTAGTACTTATCCGCGGCGCCGTTCTCAATCTCCAAAGCTTCTTCGTCCGTTTCGCTCATATCAGAAGAAGTCTCGCCTCGTTGGATCTCCAACGCGGATTTCTTCTTGGATTTGGAGCCGTCGCCTTTGTAGACTTTCTCAATCGCTTCGCGTTCCAACGCTTTTTCGCCGTCTTGCGCGAGCTTTAACACCTTATCGGTTCGAGTTTGTTCTTCGGTTTGTTGTTCATGTTCTTCTTCTTTCATTTGTTCTTCTTCTCCTTCGTCGCCTTCGTTTTCGTCGTCGACTTCTTCATCGACGTGAACGCCCATGGATTTGCCCAATCCGGCGGCAACGTTTAAGTCTCCCTTCTTCGTCGTCGACTTCTTCTTATTCTTCTTCGACAACATCTTCGTTTGCTGCGGTAAACCCAACTGCGGCATTTGTCCCGGCTTGACCGGATCTTGACTCGATTGTTCGCCGCCAACCATTTTTTGCAACAAAGCGAACACCCCGGTGTGCTTGATCTCTTCCTCGGCGACTTCAACCAACTCTTTCTCTTCGGATGCGTTTGGCAACGCTTCTTCCAACAACATGCGTCGAGCGCCTTTGGAGGCGTAAGTAGACTTGTCGTCGTCTTTATCGCCGCTGCTGCTCTTGCGTTCGTACAAACGTTCTCTCTGGTTGTTGTTGTTGTTGTTGTCTCTAGAAGAAGAAGAAGAAGAAGAAGAAGAGGAGGAAGAGACGGATCGTCGCTCGTCTCTTTCCGTCTCTCTCTCCACGAACTCCTCGTCGTCGGCGTCCGAGCGAAACTTTTCCCTGTACCCGGAAAAATTCTTGCTTGGACGTCGATGGTCCTCGTCCTCAGAAGCGCTGCTGCGGCTGCTGCTTTTCTGATCCGAAGACGACGATTGCTTCTTCCTCGATGATTGGGGTCGGTGCTTTTCCTCTTCTTCGTCCTCTTCGTCGATATCGTCTTTGGCCAAAGTCTTCGTCAACTTCTTCTCGAACCTCGCGTCCTCTCGCTCTTCCACCGTTCGCTCCCCGTCCGAAGAAGAATCCTCCTTTGCCTCCTCCAAATCATCCTCTTCTTCGTTCGCGAATTTCTTCGTCTCCTTCATCCGTTTTTGCATGTCGTTGAACTCTCGCAAAAACGTATCCGTGTTTTTCGAGGAATCGATTTCTAAATCTTCATCGTCGTCCTCTTGATCCTCCTTCTTTCCTCCGTTCGCATTCTTTAATTTGGATAAAAACGCGTTCGCTTTGGCGTATTTCTTATCGTCTCCTTCTTCTCTCTCGCCCATTTCCGACTGCTTTTTCTCCCGGTAACAAGGAATACGTCTTCTCGTAGTCACTCAGGGCGGATTTCCCGCACGTGTCCACGATCAAACTTTTCATGACATCGATTTGATCGGAAACGCCCAATAAAGACATCGGAGAGCCAGATTTGAACGCCGCGTCGATGTTATACGCTCCGCCGTTCTTTTTACTCGACGAAGAAGCGCTCAAAGCGAACGCGCCGAGAGATAACGCGCAGATGAATCCAACGCTTTTCGTCGAGGATGATGAAGATGAAATCTTCCCGCGGCTCGTCTTTAATGGTAATGTTGCCGTCTTTTCTTCCTCTAATAAAGAGAGACGTTCGCCAGTATTCTCCTCTCTTTTCAACAGATGACCCATCGTGCCAATGGTGTTCATGATGATGTATGTGCTTTTATAGTGTGTGTTCTCTCTCGCGAAAGGCGACCTTGATCTCTCTAAAGTAAAGTGATAGCCGCGTTTCGTTTCCCAAGAGAGAAAGTTTTGACGGAAAACACTTGAGAGAAGAAAAAAAGGAGTTTTGGGGGTTTAGGGTTTANATTATTTACGAAAAAATGTGAAAAAAATGCAGAAAATGTTCCTTCCCCTCTTTTCCTCTTTTTTCGTCAATCGTCGACCCGTCAAATCAAAAAAAACGGCCACTTTCTCCAACGAGGAAAAACAATATTTAAGATCTCACTCATGAGACGAGAGAAAAAAGAAGACAAAGAAGAAGACAAAGAAGAAGAAGAAAAAACCGAAAGGGGGCGAAACGCGCTCAAAAGAAAAGTAATTCGGAAGTTTTTCTTCCGCTTTTAGTACTACGCGTCGCGTGATGACGACGTTGTTGTGGGATTTGATCGTGAAGTGCGACGATATTTG